>Ga0307998_1000155_pt1 | contig 39749 bp, 42 predicted proteins | sample Davwhametageno37_FD_203147 | JGI IMG/M metagenome (GOLD analysis project Ga0307998, IMG submission 203147) | Marine microbial communities from Davis Island wharf, Antarctic Ocean - #37 | ecosystem: Environmental > Aquatic > Marine > Unclassified | place: Antarctic Ocean: Davis Island wharf... | reverse complement strand
CGTTTGAAAATAACGCACGCTGAAAGCCAATAATAATGGCGCCGACCATGCCGCCTTGGGCACTGGTCCAGGTAAAGGCACTTTTGACAATCAAGGCGATGGCGCCTAAAAGATGCTCTGCGCTCATGGCGATAATAACCACGGCAGAGACCATATAAAGTACCGCCATAAAGGGCACAATACGTGAAGCGGTGGTGGCTATAGAGCGTATGCCACCCAATATAACCAGAGCCACAGTGCCCGCCATTAGCAGACCAAATAACCAGCCACGACCATAGAAGAAGCTATTTTCACCGCCAGTAATGCCCAGTACCTGCACATAGGCCTGGTTGGACTGGAACATATTGCCAATACCCAAACAGCCAATGACTAGTGCTGCTGCATAGAAGCAACCTAGAAACTTGCCAATTTTGGGCCAGTTACGATCGAGGAAATAGCGTTCCAAATAGTACATGGGGCCACCAGACACCGAACCGTCGGCGTTAATACGGCGGTATTTAACGCCCAGCGTACATTCGACAAATTTTGTGGCCATGGCCAAGAAGCCTGCCATAAACAGCCAGAAGGCCGCGCCTGGGCCACCAATGGTAATCGCCACAGCGACGCCACCGATATTACTGACACCGACAGTGCCTGAAATGGCCGTGGATAGGGCGTTAAAGTGGGAAATCTCACCGGGTTTTTTACTGCCTCCAGCGTGTGAACCGCGTAGGATCCCGATAGCATGACTAAAGCCGCGGAAGTTAATTAGACGCAAATAGGAGGTGAACCAGAGCGAGGCTACGGCGAGCCAGATCACAATAAGCGGAAAATCCTGATTGAAAATTTCGATGGGGTAAAACACCACATCCGAGAGTGCCTTTGCTAGTGGCCGTATGAGGGCCTCAAGCTGCGAATCGATACTCATGTATATCCCCTAGGCACGAATCTTGTGCTCGCGCTCTTGTTATAAGTGGCTCTAATATCTAACATCTTGCTTTAGATTTATACGTTAACTATCTGTTTTTATTACACTTCTCTAGTCTTTCCAGACCTTGCTCGTTCCTTCATATCCGACTGAATGTATACCTGATCTGTAGTGCCCATGCTGGCATGGCCCAAATCATCGGCCATATGTTTGAGCGGCCTAGTGGCGATATCCTGCGATGCACCAGTATGCCTGAGCCAATGGGTTGTTGCCTCTCGTAATGCCTTGGCTTCCTCGGCAAAACCTTCGGACATCATTCTGTCGTAGGCCAAATCAAAGGCCTGCTGGACGATTCTGCGCAGCTGGCGGGATGTCATGCCACCAGTACCGCGGTTTTTAGACACCAGCGTCGAGTTAACGCCAAAGGTGGTATTGAGCGAACCACGGTATTTCTGATAGCGTTCAATATAGGGAGAAAGGGCATTTGGCACTGAAATATCTCGTATCTTATTGCCTTTACCCAGTACTTTGAGCCAGTTATTGCCGTCGCTGTCTTGCCAGAAATGTTTCCAAGCTGGCTGCCAGTTAGTTCGGTCAGATAACTCAGATACTCTTAAATACAGGGTTTTAAGCATGGCGATCACAAATAATGTGCGCTCATGATCTGGCGAACCGTCTGCTGCAGTCTGTGCGCTTTCCAGCACATAGTCCCACTGTAAATCTGACAGGCGCTTAATGTTCTTTTGGGTGGCACCTTTAATCAAAAAGGGCGACTGCTTACGAATGGCCGGTATAGGGTTACCAAAGGCATAGCCTTCATCGGTTAAATAGTCGTAATAACAGGACACCGCCGAGTAACAGATTTTCATGGCCTCATGAGAAAGTAAGTGCCCGTCTCTACTGGTTTCTACACTGAGCCCCTCAGATAAGGCTTCTTTACGGTCTTCCTTGGCGATTTTCGCGGCAAATGGCCGCCAGTTTTTATTTTGACGGGACTCTCCGCCGATTATTTTAAAGCGATCCTGGACTGAAGCGCCCACCCAGGCTGAACTTGGGCCGTGTACGAAATCGAAGTATGCCTCGAGATCTGGACGTTTAAGCTGGATAACGCTCTTGTTAGCCACAGTCCAGGCCCAGAGTAATAAACGTTCAACCTCATTGCGGTAGCCACGATACGTAGCTTCAGACTTACGGCTGTAGCTTTTAAGGAAAGCTTGAGTGTGCAAGAAATCTTCTCGGGCATCGGGTATGGTTTCACAGATCGTTTCGACAAACTGTTTGGAGTCTGGATAATCATTGAGCATGGCCAGCCCCATAGGCAGCCGCACAAAGGCTTTGTGAGCGTCGAACAATGGTGTGGCAGTGAAGGCTTTGGACATAAGAGCATGCTATCTATTAAGGGCAGTTGAGAAACGTTACCATCACCAAATAGTGGCTAAGGGCGCCGGTTCATTGGGAAGTACTGTATCAGGCTGTTTTCCTACTGTCCATCTATGTCCACTAATTGAGATTAGAGGACATAAAAGAAAGGCTAGTCTACTCAATAGTAAACTTAGCCACCTCTTATTGCCTCAGCCAAGCAAAACAATGAAATTAAGGTAATTAGTCGTGGTCTACCTTTAAAGCCACTATTCAACAATTCAGGTTCTGGTAAACTCCCTGCATTCTATACAAGGAAATTGATTATGCCGCGCGCTATTGCCGTCATCTTATTCGCTATTATCAGTGTTAGCAGTCTTTTCGTTATTACAGGGTTCTCTAGCGAACCTGCAACGACTGCTTCGGCCCCATCCTCAACATCGTCCGAAGCCATATCGATAGCAGACACGCCGATAGACCCCATTGAGCGGAAACCTGAATACACTGCACTCTATAGAGAGATCTTTGATCGTCTGGCTACGAGGCACTATCGTGGGCAAAAAATTGATGATGAACTATCCCAGCGCTATCTGGCCCAGTTTCTAGATAACCTAGATCCGGTAAAGAGCTATTTTCTACAAACTGATATTGACGAGTTTATGCAGTGGGACACCAGACTTGATGATCTGGCGAAACGTGGCGATGTAGAGCCAGGCTATAGCATGTTCAACCGTTTGCGCGACCGCGCCATCAGTCAGCTGAACGCCAACATTGCTCTACTACAAGATCAAGACCACGAGTTTGATCTTACCGCCGATGAAACCATTATTCTCGACGGCGACAAGCGGGAATGGTTTAGCTCAGCTGAAGAAGCAGAGAGCTTTTGGCACAAACGTATTAAAGACGCGATGATTCGTTTATTACTTAATGATAAAGAAGCAGACAAAGCACGCGAACTACTTATAAAACGTTATCAGAATCAAATAAAGCAGTTTACCCAGCGGGACAGTCAGGACGTTTTTCAACTTTATGTCAACGCCCTCGCCTCGCTTTATGATCCCCATACTTCGTATTTCTCACCACGCACTACAGAGAATTTTCAAATTAATATGTCTCTGTCATTAGAGGGTATTGGCGCCGAATTACGCACTGAAGACGAGTACACCAAGATCGTTAGAGTTATTCCAGGCGGCCCCGCAGACCTTCAGGGTATTTTGCAGGCAGAGGATAAAATTATTGGTGTGGCTCAGGACCAAGATGAAATGGTCGACGTGGTGGGCTGGAGAATTGACGAGGTAGTCGCACTGATTCGTGGCGCCAAAGACTCCGTTGTTAGGCTGCAAATTATTCCAGGAAAAGGTGAATCCGCAGACAGTACCGCCATCATTGCTATCACCAGGGATAAGGTAAAGCTCGAAGAGAAATCAGCCCAGAGTAAAATCTTAGAAATCCAGCAAGAGGGTAAAAGTTATAAGCTTGGCGTGATAGATATCCCCGCCTTCTATATGGATTTCGAAGCGTACCGCGCCAGAGATCCAGACTTTAAAAGTACTACCAGAGATGTATTTAAATTACTCCAAGAGCTACGAGACCAAGAAGTCGACGGTATTGTTTTAGACTTGCGTAACAATGGTGGCGGTTCTTTACATGAGGCAACCTCATTAACTGATCTGTTTATTGACAGCGGCCCCGTTGTACAGATTAAAGATTCTAATCAGCGAGTTTTCCGTAATCAGCGAGCCACTATGCCGGCAGTTTATACGGGCCCTCTTCTAATTATGATTAACCGTTTGAGTGCGTCAGCCTCTGAGATATTTGCCGGTGCATTACAAGACTATGGTCGAGCATTAATCGTTGGTAGTCAGAGCTTTGGTAAGGGCACGGTTCAGGATGTCACTGGTCTTAGCAGTGGTCAGCTCAAGCTAACCGTCTCAAAGTTCTATCGGGTATCCGGCGATAGCACCCAGCACCGTGGTGTGTTGCCAGACATAGAATTCCCTTCAGCCTATGATGCCGAAGAGGTAGGCGAGAGCCACCAAGACAATGCCCTACCCTGGGATCGTATCCATGCAGTGCCCCACAAGGCGACTACCGAGCTTCAACAATATGTGTCGCCGCTAGTCACCAAGCATAACAAGCGTAGCGTCTCCGACCCAGACTATGCCCATATGCTCGGCCAGCTAAAACTTAACGATGACTGGGCGGCAGATGACTCTCTTTCTCTAAACATTGAAAAGCGCCGCGCTCGCACAGAGCAATGGGATCTAGAGTTACTGTCATTAGAAAATATTCGTCGTGTTGCCAAGGATTTAGAGCCCTATGCTGATGTTAAAATTTGGAAAGAAGAATCCGAAGTCGATGAAGATAATATTGCCGAATCAGATCCGATGTTACAGGAGGCAGGACATATTCTTATTGACCAGATAGGTTTAGCGCCAGGCTCTAAACAAAATCAGTTAGTTCAACTAAACAATAAAAAAGCGAGTTAAGATTTCCGTGAATGTAATTGCCAAACCCGACTCAACATCAACCCGTATTATTTCATTTAATGTCAACGGACTGCGCGCTCGACTACATCAATTGCAGTCGGTTATTGACCAACATGCGCCGGATATCATTGGGCTACAAGAAATCAAGGTAAGCAACGAAGAGTTCCCTCTCGAGGCGATTACCGAGATGGGGTATACGGTAGACTTTCATGGTCAAAAAGGTCATTACGGCGTTGCCATGATGAGCAAAATAGCGGCTACTACTATTACCCGCGGCTACCCTACCGACGATGAAGATGCCCAGCGCCGTATGATCCACGGTGAATATAAAATTAACGGCCAGACTATCCATGTGATAAATGGTTACTTTCCTCAGGGCGAAGGCCGTGCACACCCCACTAAATTCCCTGCTAAAGAAAAGTTTTACGCAGACCTAACAGCTTACCTCGGCAACACCTTTACCGATAAAGATCGGGTGATTGTTATGGGCGATATGAATGTCGCTGCTGCGGATATAGATGTAGGCATCAAGCCAGAAAACGCGAAGCGTTGGCTCAAGACCGGCAAGTCTGCCTTTTTACCTGAAGAGCGTGAATGGCTGCAAACTTTGCAAGACTGGGGCCTCACCGACAGCTACAGATCAATGAACCCTCAGGATGATCGCTCTTACAGCTGGTTTGATTACCGCAGTCGCGGATTTGAACAGGACCCTCAGAGCGGTCTGCGAATTGATCTAATTCTGGCTTCCGATCCTGCTATGTCAGATCTGGTTGGCACCGGCATCGACTTTGACGCTAGGGCTTTCGAAAAGCCGTCTGACCACTGCCCTATTTGGGCTGATTTCAAGTTATAGGCGGAGCTAGCATTAGGGGCGAGACAGGCGCCAAATAATTATGTAGTCGGTCAACCAATCTTTTTAACTGGCGTTTTAAGTGACAAGCCACACAAAGGAGACTGTGATGAAAAGGATACTAATAGCAACTGTTGCGGGACTGAGTCTTTTAGCCTTTCCCATAAACGCAATGGCAGACAGGGATAATGAAGCCTTCAAACGCTTTGACCGACAGTCTAATCACCAGCATGTTCAGAAGCGCCACTCGGATAAAGTGATCCATCGATCGGATGCTCGCAATGAACGACGCAGCGGCACCCAGGCGAGAGAAGATCACCAGCGATATAAGCGCCATAAAACCGATCACAAGGCGGTTAAACGTAGAGTCGACAAGCATCATTTTGCCAGAGATAAAAGAAAGCAACATCTGCGCAATGACTACCAGCGAGATCGCCGTTGGGTTATTAATCACAGCAACAACAGCAGGTTTTTGACACGCCGGGCTTTTTACAATCATTACTATGGCTACGGCGATGTTTATTTTTATGATCAGCACAGAAGCCATTATGAAAAACATCACAGTCGCCATCGTAAGCCCAGGGCTCACAGGCAGCATGGCCATCATGAGCATGACAGCGACTATCTGGAATGGGTAACTATTATGTACCTGCTGAACGATATTTATGGCGACGACTACTATGACTAGTACCCCTATTTCTATGTTCGCTGGTAACTAAGCTGATGACATTATCCGTCGTGGAGAAAACAGCGACTGAGGAGCAGTCTATCGAAGGCGCGCAAAAAGCACTCGGCTATAGCTCGATGGAAGAGTTTCTTAAGACCATCGAGCGACGTGCTTTTCATATGGCCAGAATGGCCACGGGTAACTCAGATACCGCTATGGATATTGTGCAAGACAGTATGTACAAGTTGGTTGAAAAGTATGGCGATAAAACACCGCAGGAATGGAAACCATTGTTTTATCGAATTTTAAACAGCAAGACCATTGATTATTATCGGCGTAAAGCCGTTCGCGACAGGGTGTTTCCCTGGAGTAAATATGTCCCTAATAGCGACAATGAGCAGAGCACCGACATTGTTGATCTTGCTCCCGGGCGTATTTCAGATACCCCGGATGAAATGATAATGCGCTCTCAGCGCATCGAAAAAATAACCCAGTCGGTGAATGCCCTACCCCGACGCCAGCGCGAAGCCTTTATGCTGAGGTGCTGGGAAGGTATGAGCACCATTGAAACTGCCGAAGCTATGAAATGCTCACAGGGCAGCGTTAAAACACATTACTCCCGAGCAATGCATACATTGCGGGATTTGTTGGAGGATTATAATTATGACTAATCAAATTGACCATCAATTAGAAAATAGCCTGCAGCAAGAGTTGCAGTGCTTGGAAAATGAAACCGAAGCGCGGAATGTTTTTCGTCTAGCTCAGGCTCGCAATAGAGCTTTGTCGCAAGCCGGATCAGGCCGAAAGAAAGGGTTTATACCGACACTAGGTGCCTCAATGGCCTCTATACTATTGGTGGCATTCTTCTTTTTTCAAGAAGCCCCGACGCCCCTAGGCAATGAGACTATTTCTGACATCAACAGCGCAGACTCTGCCTTTGAATTCGACGATGAGAATGTCGAACTCTATGAGGATCTAGACTTTTACTATTGGCTCGCGGATAACGAACAGGGGGCAACAGGTTAACTGATGAAACGACACTTACTAATAGCGGGTCTGGCTGCGGGGGTACTTATGCTCTCCGCGGCTCTATTTGCAGGGGATCATGACGGTGCCGAGATACCTTTCCATGAGCTTCCCCAGGAGGCACGTGAGCTGCTGGCGCCTTTCGAGAAGCATTGGGACAGGCTCAAACCTTCAAGACAGAAGCGTCTCTTAGATCGCGCTCAGGACTCTGATCCAGAAAGAAGAGCACAGTTTAAGCAACGTACTGAGCATCTTAAGAACCTTTCACCGGAAGAGCGTAAGAGACTGCATAGAGCTAAAAAACACTTTGATAAGAAGCCAGCCCATGAGCGTAAAGAACTGCGCAAGCGCTTTAAAAATATGAGCCCTGAAGAGCGTAGACGCTTTAACAAGAAGCATGAGAAATTTCAGGGGATGCCAAAGCATAAGCAAAAAGAAATTCGCGATAAGGTACGAAAAATGACTGCTGAGGAACGGCGTCAATATCTGGATGAATTAAAAGCCCAGAAAGGTAAATAATAAAAATCCAATAAAAAAGGCTCCTTTCGGAGCCTTTTTCGGTTTAGCTTGGAGGCTATTTAAAGCGCAGCATCCAACTCAGGTAGTGCAACAAACAAATCGGCAACTAGGCCGTAATCTGCAACCGAGAATATCGGTGCTTCTTCATCTTTGTTAATCGCAACAATAACCTTGCTGTCTTTCATGCCAGCCAAATGCTGAATAGCACCAGAGATACCCACGGCAACATAGAGGTCTGGAGCAACAATTTTACCGGTTTGACCCACCTGCATATCGTTGGGTACAAAGCCCGCATCAACAGCAGCGCGTGAAGCACCTACGGCAGCACCGAGTTTGTCGGCCAGGCTGTAAAGCATGTCGAAGTTTTCGCCATTGCCCATACCACGACCACCAGAGATAACAATATCCGCTGCAGTCAGTTCAGGACGGTCTGACACAGCCACTTCTTCACCGACAAAGGTAGACTTACCTGAGTCATGTGCCGATGCAACCGCTTCAATAGTGGCCGAACCACCCTGTGCAGGCGCGCCATCGAAGGCTGTACCACGAATGGTCAAAACCTTAATTGCGTCGCTGCTCTTTACGGTGGCAATAAGATTGCCCGCATAGATTGGGCGCTTAAATGTATCTTCGCTAACCACACCGCTGACGTCAGAAATTGCCTGAACATCCAATAAGGCGGCAACGCGAGGAATAATATTTTTAGCCGTAGTAGTTGCTGTCGCCATAACGTGGCTGTATCCAGCCGCGACTTCAGCGATCATAGGTGCAACGTTTTCAGCCAATGAATGAGCATAAACCCCATTGTCTGCAACGATAACCTTGCCAATACCTGGAACCTGAGCTGCCTGTGCAGCAGCTGCCTGACAGGCTGTGCCAACGACCAATATATCGATATCGCCGCCCATAGCCTGAGCCGCAGCCACAGAGTTGAGCGTTGCAATGTTCATGCTGTCGTTGTCATGTTCAGCGATAACTAATGTACTCATGAGATCACCTTCGCTTCGTTTTTCAATTTATCAACCAGCTGAGCGATATCCTCAACCTTAATGCCTGCCGAACGTTCGGCGGGAAGCTCTACACCCATCAATGTGACGCGGGGCGCTACATCGACACCGAGATCTGCTGGTGTGGTGGTATCAAGCTGCTTTTTCTTGGCTTTCATAATATTTGGCAGTGAGGCATAACGAGGTTCGTTAAGGCGCAAATCTGCAGTTACGATGGCCGGTAAGGTTAAAGTCAGCGTTTGCAATCCACCGTCTACTTCACGAATAATCGTTGCATTGCCGCCATCGATACTAAGCTCAGAGGCAAATGTCGCCTGACCATAACCGGTCAGTGCGCCAAGCATCTGGCCTGTTTGGTTGTTATCGCCATCAATTGCCTGCTTACCTAGCAGAATAATATCCGGAGACTCAGCCTCGCATACTGCTTTTAAGCACTTGGCAATGGCTAGTGGCTCAAGAGTTTCGTCTGAGCTAACCAAAATAGCGCGATCTGCGCCCAATGCTAGGGCAGTACGCAACTGCTCCTGACATTGCTGTGGGCCTACAGAGATTGCGATGATTTCAGTGGCGATGCCCTTCTCTTTCAAGCGCACAGCTTCTTCTACTGCAATCTCACAAAATGGGTTAATGGACATTTTCACGTTAGCCAAGTCAACATCGGTCATGTCTGACTTAGGTCTAACCTTGACGTTGTAATCAACAACGCGCTTCACGGCTACCAATACTTTCATGGTTTTCCTTTTAGCTTAAGCTTAGTAATTAAAATTTGGGACTTCGGGCACCGCTTTAAACGATCGGCCCGTGCATATTTTTGAGGCCATTATATTGCCTAGATAAGCCTAATAAATCAAGGGTCTAGAAGCCAAAACACGACCCGTGAGTTCGCTTCCACGCCACGTAATCATTATAAATTATGGATATTTATAATGACTATAGCTGTGCCTATAGCTATGCCCATATGAAGTTAGTAAAATGCATACTCAAAATTCAAATAAACACTGGAGAATGAGTTTGGAACGCGAATTTATGGATTACGATGTCGTCATCGTTGGTGCAGGCCCATCAGGTCTGGCCGCTGCATGCCGTCTCAAACAGGTCAATGCCGATATTTCTGTCTGTGTGGTCGAAAAAGGCTCCGAAGTCGGTGCTCATATTCTATCTGGTGCTGTGTTCGAGCCAACGCCTTTGAATGAGCTGTTTCCCGATTGGAAAGAGATGGGCGCGCCACTGCTGACCCCCGTGACTGACGACAAAATTTTCGTCTTTACCGGTGCCACCAAACGCATCAAGGTCCCAAATCTGTTTGCCCCTAAAACGATGCACAACCATGGCAACTATATTATTAGCCTAGGCAAGCTGTGCCGCTGGCTCGCAGAGCAAGCTGAAAATCTCGGGGTTGATATATTCCCAGGCTTTGCCGCTGCAGAAGTGCTCTACGGCGACAACAATGAGGTACTAGGTATCGCCACAGGCGATATGGGTGTTGGCCACAATGGTGAGCAGAAAGGCTCTTACCAGCAAGGCATGGAGCTGCGTGGCAAGTACACCTTATTCTCTGAAGGTTGTCGCGGTAATCTGGGTAAAGAAATTATTGCCAAGTACGCCCTGGATGCTGGCAAAGACCCTCAGCATTATGGTCTTGGTATCAAAGAGCTTTGGAAAATACCCGCAGAACAGCATCAGCCAGGCCTGGTCGTCCACAGTGCTGGCTGGCCTCTAGATGAAAGCAAGTCACTCGGTGGGGGCTTTCTCTATCACCTCGAAGACAATACAGTCGCTGTTGGTCTTATCACCAACCTCTCCTATACCAATCCACATCTGAGCCCTTTTGATGAGTTTCAGCGCTATAAGCACCACCCAGAGATCGCCAAATATTTGCAGGGTGGCGAGCGCCTAACTTATGGTGCCCGTGCGCTCTTAAAAGGTGGCTTGCAGTCACAACCTAAGATGTCATTCCCTGGCGGCATTCTGGTCGGTGATGATGCCGGTACATTGAACTTCGCCAAGATTAAAGGCAGCCACACTGCCATGAAGTCAGGCATGGTTGCTGCAGAAACAGTGGCTGAGGCCTTGGCCGCAGACAAAAGCAATGATGATCTAGACAACTATGCCGCGGCCTATAAGGCATCCTGGGCTTACAAAGAATTGCATATGCAGCGTAACTTTGGCCCAGCGCAGCACAAGTTTGGCAATATTATCGGCTCGGCCTACGCCTTTATTGACATCAACATCTTTAACGGCATGTTGCCTTGGACGCTAAGCGATAAGATTGCAGACCATGAGACATTGTTGCCCGCTAGCGAGTGCAAAAAGATTGACTATCCCAAGTATGATGGCAAGTTAAGCTTTGATAAGTCTTCTTCGGTGTTTATGTCTAATACCAACCACGAAGAAGATCAGCCCTGTCATCTAGTGCTGGCTGACCCTGATATGCCTATCAACAAGAACCTAGCACTCTACGATGAGCCCGCGCAGCGCTACTGTCCTGCCGGAGTTTATGAAGTGGTTGCGAATGATGATGGTAGCCAGCGTTTTCAGATCAATGCGCAGAACTGTGTGCACTGTAAAACCTGCGATATCAAAGAGCCCAGCCAGAATATTAATTGGGTGGTACCTGAGGGATCCGGTGGACCAAACTATCCGGCTATGTAATCGGTAACTTAAAAGCTAAACCAAAAAGCCCAGCTTCTAGCTGGGCTTTTTTTATGTACTGCATTTTTGGACCTGTATTAAAACGCTCTCGAAAGCCCTAAGGAAAATCCAGAGAGCTCGAGCCCAAGAGAATCAAAATAGCTGATGTATTCAATATTGGCACTGAGATCGCGCTTGATCTCAATATCTAAACCAAGACCATAGGAAACGCCACCAAGATCTCCCTCTGCTGTAAATCCATCAATAGACCCCTCAAGATTGGCATGACTGTAACCAATCAGTGCGTAGGGATAAAACCGCTCAGCAATGTGTGCACCAGCTCGTGCATAGATCCCATACATATCCCGAATTTCAAGGTTAGCAATGCTGTCTTCACCATCTATCTCGATAACATCATCACCAAGACCAACGCCAAGACGCAACTCTGCATAAAAGTACTCGCCATAATGTTTACCTAGGCGTGCATTGAGAGCCGTAAGCGTGGTTTCTAAAGTAAAGGGCTCTATCGGATCGCCAAATTCATCGGCAGTGACCTTCTCATAGGCATCGATAAAGCCAATATTGGCCGCTATATAAGAATCTCCCGCAACGGAAAGACCTGAAAAAGCCATCAACAAGGCAGCCACATTAGTTTTAACAATCGATGAAGATTTGAACATTACAATTTCCCTATAGTTATGTTTTAAGAGGTCGCGCGAAGTATCGAGAAGTATCAAAAAGCCGCGCTAATAATTGAGAGGCAGTCAGACTGCCAAGAGACCGGCAACCTAGCCGAGCCCACTTTAAATTAACGGAACGAAGTTTCACTAAAACAGGCGGGATCCAGCAAGGTGCTAAATCCTATATTTTAAGACGTTTTTTAGGTGATACGCGTTATTCCATCATCCCCAGAAGAAAGCGCTGGCCCATGCTGTCTATATAGAGACCACCATCCTCTGCAGGTTGGCCCCACTCGACAAGCTGATAGAAAACGCTTCGGCTGAGCAGGCCTGGTAGGTTGTTGCGGACTGTGACTAAAGGAACTGGCTGGTCAGAGCCCTGTGGATAATCTACCCATAGCGGGTTATCGGCACTGAGTACCAGGCTTTCACCCGTAGATGTAGAAAGGCTTATAGCCTGCTGTGAATCACGATTATTAATAGTAGCTGCGACAATATAGAACGGCGCAAAATCGACCTTAATCTTCCATTTCTCAACCGGGGTAACCAAAAAGTAGTCGTCCCCTTCCCGTTTCAGGATAGTTGAGAACAGCTTAACTAACCGTTCGCGCTTAATCTCACCACCCTCGTGAATCCAGCGACCTTCCCGATCAATCACCATATCCATGTCACCGCTTTTGGGTGGATTCCAGAGATGGACGGGCGGTAGACTCGCTGAGCTATCTTTTTGTAATGCCAGGAGATCCGCAAACAGATTATCAAGGGACCCTGTGCCGTCTTGAGAAGGCTCTCTAGAGGATGGTTCAGAAGCGTTGCTAGACGATGATGTTGAGTCTGATTTGGACATTAGCTAGACTTGAGTTTTTTCTTTTTAGCCGTGTCTTTCGAGACGGGATGGTACTGGCCTCGGTTACCCATGGTCACGCCAATATTGGTAATAAACTTCATGAGATCAGCAGTATCGTGGCGATAGTTCCAGCTCTTGCTATACCAGAGGTCGACAGCACCCTGAGCCAGAGCCCAGCAAGCCAGATAATGGAAATGCGGGGGTACATCTTCCAGCACACCAGCACCGATCTGTTTGGTCAGCATATCGCTGAGGGAATCTTCATTGGACCGGCGGATGTTATGTAACTCTTCAAGCTGCTCGGCAATATCGGCGGCATCGGCCAAACGGCCTTCCAGCTGCTGCACCAATCGATCGAGATCAGGTCGAGCTAAGCGCGCCTGAAAATAAGCCTGACATGCAGCTCCTGCATCACCCTTTTCGGCCTTGATAATGCCAGCGGCCAGACAGTCGGTAATGTTTCTCTCGTAGTCGAGCATGATCCTCACCAGAATCTCATTCTTGGTCAGAAAGTGCTTATAGACAGTGCCCTTACCAATCCCCGCCTTACTGGCGATTTTGGAGACAGTTACGCAGTCGATGCTCTCTTTGAGAAACAGCTCCAGCGCCGCGTCAATAATCTTCTGTTCACGATCAAGAAAAAGCTTTTTCTTTTCACGAATACGATCGGAGCTGGATGTTTTGTTACTCATACAAAGGCCATATGTTTTGGTGAGACTACTATAACTCAAGTGGCCGGTTGCTGGCGCGGAGAAATTCTTGCTTTAAGTCAGCAAAAGTATGAACAGCTGGAAACTGTGGGAACTCATCAATCACATTTTGCGGCGCATGAAACAGAATACCCGCATCAGCCTCAGCCAACATAGTCGTATCATTATACGAATCGCCTGCGGCAATAGTTCTGTAATACATGCTTTTAAAGCCCACAATCGCTTGGCGCTTCGGGTTAGCTTGCCGGAGATGGTAGTTGACCAGCATGCCCTTATCGTCGGCTTCAAGCTTATGACAGAGCAATGTTGGGTAACCCAACTGCTTCATGAACGGGCTGGCGAAGTCGTAAAAGGTATCTGAGAGGATAACCACTTGGAATCGCTCGCGGAGCCAGTTTACAAAGTCGAGGGCGCCATCGAGGGGTTTTAAGGTGGCAATAACCTCTTGAATTTCATTCAGTCCCAGGCCGTGCTGACGGAGGATATCGAGGCGATAATTCATTAGAACATCGTAGTCAGGTTCATCTCTGGTTGTTCGGTTTAACTCTTTAATGCCAGTCTCTTCGGCAAAGGCGATCCAAATCTCAGGGACCAATACGCCCTCTAAATCCAAGCATGCAATTTCCACAAAACTACCCCACAGACTATTTGATATGCACTCTACTCAAAATCAATCCCGCGCGCAATTGAACATAAGCTAAAGCAAAAGGTTATAAGCCTATAACACCTAGATAGTTCAATGAATTAGCGCTGTTTGTTATGATGCCGTCCTATTTTCAGACCTATCCAGTCAACTGAGCCAATCAACGGAGCCAATTTTATGAGCAACCCAGCAAATTCAATCAATGTAACCGATATCGACTCTGAACTTTCTACCCAGTCGCCCCAGGATATTCTCCGGTATGCACTGGCAAATCATGACAATATCAGCATCTCTTTTAGTGGCGCTGAAGATGTCGTACTGATTGATATGGCTCACAAAATTCGCCCTGATATAAAGGTGTTCTCTTTGGATACCGGCCGCCTTCATGCCCAGACCTATCGGTTTATGGAAGAGGTACGCAAGCATTACAGTATCGATATCGATGTGGTCTACCCGGAAGCCGCGCGGGTCGAAAAACTCGTCAAAGAAAAAGGCCTGTTTAGTTTCTACGAAGATGATCATAAAGAGTGCTGTGGCATCCGCAAAATTGCCCCCCTGCGCAAGCAGCTACTGACAGTGGACGCATGGATCACCGGTCAACGCCGTGATCAGAGCCCAGGCACAAGAGCTGAAGTCCCTGTCATTCAGGATGACAAAGCCTTTGCCCGCCCAGATGACAAGCTAACCAAATTTAACCCGCTGGCAAACTGGACCTCAAAACAGGTTTGGGATTACATTCGTGACAATAACGTGCCCTACAACGCGCTACACGACGAAGGTTTTATCAGCATTGGCTGTGAGCCCTGTACTCGCCCCACAGGCCCAGGCCAGCACGAACGTGAAGGTCGCTGGTGGTGGGAAGAAGCAACTAAGAAAGAATGTGGTTTACACGCAGTGAATATCGAGAAGTAACTGGAATGAAAATCACCCTGGTCAAAAAGGTATTCGCTGATGGCTCGCCCTGAAAAAAGTGTGGCGAGGTAGAACAAAAGATGCGTGACGCTGGGCAGTTAGAGCAGATTGATCAAACGGTGATTGCTTATGAAGCAGATCCTCAGTCGGAAGGGATGCTTCTTGCGGCCCAGCACAATGTGGATCGCGCTCCCTTCTTTATTGTCGAGCGAGATAAACAGCCTGCTGAGGTTTACACGGTTTACTTTAAGTTTGTGAAAGACGTATTAAATCAAAAGACCACGGAAGACGAAGAGATTCAGGAAATTATGAATGACGTGGACCTAGATTTTTTATAGAACGGCCTTTTATAAAAAGCCGGCGTTACTCATATAACAAGCCGGAGTAACCTATAAAAAACGGGAGTGGCAGGCCGTGCCGTTCGAGCACAGATATAATCGGCAAAAACCTTCAGCCAGAAAACAGCATCAACACACCGGCAGTTTAATACCCGCAAAATATTTCTCCTGAGCTTCCTTGTTCGGTAAGGCCATGGCCTCGTCGACCACATTGCGAGTAAGGTGCGGCGCAAATGCCTCTATAAAGTCGTACATATAACCCCTTAAATAAGTCCCTTTACGAAAGCCAATACTGGTTACGCTAGACTCAAACAGGTGCCCTGCTTCAATGGCTACCAGATCTGAGTCTGCCTCTGGGTCATAGGCCATATGGGCGACAATGCCGATTCCTAAGCCAAGCCGGACATAGGTCTTAATCACATCGGCATCTGTGGCCGTAAACACCACCTTGGGCTTCAAGCCTTTTTCTCTAAACGCGTCGTCTAATCGGGAGCGTCCGGTAAAGCCAAACACGTAGGTCACGATCGAATACAGGGCTACGTCTTCTAGTGTCAGGGAGTCTAACTGGGCGAGAGGATGATCCTTGGGCACCAAAATACAGCGATTCCAGCGGTAGCACGGCATCATTAGCAAATCGCTAAACAGCTCTAGGGCTTCAGTGGCGATGGCGAAATCTACTGTACCATCGGCGGCTTTTTCGGATATCTGCACCGGTGTGCCCTGATGCATATGCAATGCAACGTCCGGGTACTTGCCAATAAATCCCTCAATAATCGAGGGCAAGGCATAGCGGGCTTGGGTGTGGGTGGTAGCGATCGACAGGCTGCCATGATTGGGGCTGTTGTGCTCCTGAGTCAGCTGCTTAATGCCGTCTACTTGACGAAGGATATCTCCGGCAATCTTAAGAATTTTCTCTCCGGTGGGGGTCACTCTGGTTAGATGCTTACCGCTGCGAGAAAATATTTCTACGCCCAGCTCATCTTCAAGTAACCGAATCTGTTTACTGATGCCCGGCTGAGAGGTGTAGAGGCTCTTTGCCGTTAGGGAGACATTTAAATCGTGGTGGGCCACTTCCCAGATATACCGTAACTGTTGGAGTTTCATAAGCTTCCTTTGGTTTGGCAGACTGCAACCTAGGGGTTTAATATACTATAAAGCTATAAAAATATGCAAAACCATTCCTTCTTCGTATAGATCATTCTTGTTAAAGTCGCGGTTAAGTTTTTATACGCGCCTACAAGGAAATACAAATACCTACATGGATATCCTGTTCTATATCGCCGCAGGCGCAGGCGTTGGTCTGGCAATTGGCCTAACTGGTGTCGGCGGTGGCTCTCTAATGACTCCCCTGCTCATTATGTTTGGCTTCCCCTATAACGTTGCCATTGGCACAGACCTTCTCTATGCCGCCATTACCAAAGCGGGTGGAATGGTCACCCACGCCCGGCAGCGCACAGTGCAATGGCGCACGGTTGGATTTCTAGCGGCTGGAAGTATTCCGGCATCCATCGTCACCGCGCAGCTTCTTAAAACCGTATTTGCCGATTCATCCGAGTATGAGGGTATTCTGACTCGCAGTCTGGGTGTGATGCTGGTATTAACGGCGAGTGTGATTCTATTCAACGGCCATATTCGAGAAAAAACGGTTCAGAGCGAAGGTGCCCTTGCACGATTTTTTCGTGATCATACCGATCTGGTAATCTTTCTGGCAGGATTGTTTCTAGGGGTCTTTGTCACCCTTTCTTCGGTGGGCGCCGGCGCGTTTTGTGCTGCGATACTGATGGTACTCTACCCGCGCATGCCAGCCTTAAAGATAATCGGCACGGATATCTCTCACGCCGTACCCCTCACATTAATCGCTGGATTAGCCCACCTAATATTACTGGGTAATGTCGACTTTATGTTGTTGGCCTGTCTGCTGGTGGGCTCTTTACCGGCTATTCAGGTAGGTACTAAGCTAGCGGCACGTATACCCGGCAAGCTATTACAGACTTCTATCGCCATGATGCTACTGGCTATGGGTGTCAAGTTTGCGGTGTTTTAATCTAGGCTCTAATCTAGGCTTTAATGCAGATTTTAAGCCATCTGGAAAAGACTATTTCCAAACCGGCCCAGAAACATAGCGGCCAAAAATAAATAAAACAAATAGTAGAAGATCGAATGACGGGATTTCTTTTGCTGCTTCTGGGCTTGCGTAGCGAACTGTTCCTGTAGATCTCGAGCTTCAATTTCTACCTCGAGAAAGTGAAGCTCCTCACCTGCGGGACTGTCACTCAGTCGTTTAAGTATTTGCTGGTCAGATAAGGTTTGGTACTTGTTTGATCGAATCAACTTGGCCATCTGTGCCTATTAATCCTTCTTGGGTAACTCATTGGCGACGCCATGAGGTACATGGCCAGTGGCCACATATTCGCTCGCCGAGGTGCAGTGCATCTGCTGGTCATCGAAGAACACATCGGCGCCAAAGGAATTTAAGAAATCCCCTTTGCTTAAGCCGCCCAGGAACAGACTCTCGTCAATTCGAATGCCCCACTCACGCAATGTACGAACAACACGCTCATGTGATGGCGCAGCGCGAGCAGTCACTAGCGCGGTGCGAATAGGACATTGGTCAATAGGAAACTCAGCCTGCAGCACATGCAGGGCCTGTAAGAAATCTTTGAAGGGGCCCGGATCTAGTGGCACCTGCGCGGAGGCCTTTTCATTCTCGGTAAAGGCATCCAGACCACGCTCTTTAAAGATACGCTCTGAGGCATCAGAGAACAGCACTGCGTCGCCATCAAAGGCAAAGCGCAATTCATCTGAATCCTTGGGGCCGCTCTGAGATGGCAGTAATGTCGCTGCCGCCATACCACTTTCCAGTGCACTGCGTACATCATCAGCATTGGTGGAGAGAAATAGATGGCAGGCAAAAGCTGATACATAGCGGTAAGGTGAATTACCACCAGAGAAGGCTGCCCTTGAGATTTTAAGTCCGTGATGAGCGATAGAGTTAAAAACACGCAACCCAGAATCTGCAGAGTTTCGCGACAGTAAAATGATTTCAACCTTGGGGTCGCCACCCAGTTTTTCATTGATGCGCAGTAGCTTTCTAGCGAGGGGAAAGGCCTCACCCGGCTCTAGAATATCGTCTTCGTGGGCGCGCTGATATTCTGCATAGGCAGCAACACCTTCATTTTCGAAGATGCTGTGGCTCTCGCGCATATCAAATAGAGCGGTTGAGGATATTGCTATTACTAGCTTTGGCGCTTCAGGTTTTTTCATAGTCATTTTTTGGCTTGCTCGGCCAATACGGCTTTAGCCTCAGTCTCAGCCTCTTCGGCAAAGTATTCTTTGGTCAGTTTAAACACCACTGGGGCTAAAAGTATCAGCGCGATTAAATTGGGGATCGCCATCAGGCCATTTAGCGCATCGGTCATTTTCCACACCAGCTCCAAGCTCATCTGTGTGCCGACAAAGATACCAATAACCCAAAGTATACGAAATGGCAGAATAACCTTGCTGCCCAGCAAAAACTCGGCACAACGCTCGCCGTAGTAGCTCCAACCCAACATAGTCGTAAAGGCAAACAACACCACGCAGATAGACAGCACAAGATCACCGTAAGGTAATGCCCCTTTGAAGGCCGACAGCGTCATGCCTGCACCCTGAGCATCGCCGTTCCAGACCCCAGTCACAATCAATACCAGACCGGTCATGGTGCAGATCACCAATGTATCAATAAAGGTACCGAGCATGGCAATGGTGCCCTGCCGTACCGGGCTATTAGTTTCTGCAGCTGCGTGGGCGATAGGGGCTGAGCCCAGACCTGCTTCATTAGAGAAAATGCCACGGGCAATACCCATGCGCATGGCGAGCATAATAGTCGCTCCGGCAAAACCGCCACTCGCAGCAATGCCTGTAAAGGCGCTATCGACAACCAGAGCGATTGCGGCTGGAATCGCTGCAAAATTAATAATCAAGATAGATAGCGTGGCGATTATATAAAGAATGGTCATCAGAGGAACCAGCTTACCAGCCACTTCGGCAATACGTTTGATACCGCCGATCAGCACCATACCAACGAGGCTAGCCATTACCAGGCCACTGAAAACAGTAGAGATATTGAAATTAGTCTCTAATACCTGGGACACCGCATTTGATTGCACGGTGTTAGCCAAGCCAAAACCAGCTAGCGCACCGAATAAAGCAAAGGCTCCACCAAGATAGCGATAGTTAGGTCCCAATCCGTTCTTAATGTAATACATGGGGCCACCCACCTTGCGGCCGAGCTCATCAGTCTCACGATAATTTACCGCGAGTACGGCTTCGGCATACTTAGTGGCCATACCAAAGAACGCAGCGAACCACATCCAGAAAAGTGCCCCCGGGCCACCGAGGCCAATGGCCGTGGCAACACCGGCAATGTTACCCATGCCAATAGTTGAAGAGAGTGAGGTCATCAATGCATTAAAGGGTGTGATCTCACCCTCACCACTGCTCTTTCTGCCTTTCATTAGCTGCCGAAACGCATAGGGAATATGGCTGACAGTCATGCCCTTGAGGCCCAGGGTTAAGTAGATACCGGTACCCAGTATCAGGATCAGCATCACTGGTCCCCAAACAAATCCATTTACTGCATCAATCACTTGCTCGAACATAACTGCCTCTTTTATTTTTAGCCGACTTAAAAATTGAGTCGATCTTGTTGTGCTAATAATCCAAATAGACCACCGGTATGAAGAAATACAATATCGGAATCTTTGTCGTAATTACCTTGACGAATTCCCTCCAGCATACCGTGAAATGCTTTGCCGGTATAAACTGGGTCTAGAATAACCCCTTCCAGAGCCGCGAGTTCTTTGATTGTGTCAAATACTTCGGGCGGAGCCACACCATAATCAGGACCTACAAACTGATCATTGGTGTTAATTGTTAATAAGTCTAACGCCATGTCGGGGGCAAATTGCTCTTGCCACTGCCTGAGATCGTCTCGCACCTTCCGATCAAAATAGGCGACATTGTCACAGACCGCATAGGCTTCAATCTGAACTGGCATATTATGGATTTTACAGCCAACTATTAAGCCAGCCTGAGTACCGCCAGATCCTGTGGCATGGACAATAGTACTAGGGTTAATATTTTCTCGCGCGAAGTCGGCTTTTAGTTCTTCTGCGGCAGCGATATAACCCCAGACACCGGTGCCATTACTGCCACCAGTAGGAATGGAAAAGGGTTTAGCGCCCTGCTGCTCGTAATGCCCTTGCCAATGAGCAAAGAGACCATCCAGCTGTTTAAATTCATCCTGACTGTAATGGCTAATTGTGGCCCCTACCAACTGATCCAAGAGTAAGTTACCCACGGGGGCAGGCTCGATATCCGAGCGCAGTAGTAGATGCACCCTAAGCCCAAGCTGAGCACCCAAAACCGCGACAGCACGGCAGTGATTAGACTGCACACCACCAGAGGTAATTATTGTGTCGCAGCCATTAGCAACGGCTTCAGCGAGGAGAAATTCGAGCTTGCGGACTTTGTTACCGGAGGTTAGACAGCCGGTGAGGTCATCTCGTTTGATCCAGATACGCGGGCCAGCCATTTTGGCCGAGAGGCGCGCCAACCTGTGCAGTGGCGTGGGTGTCTGTGCGAGATTGAGTTTAGCGGGGTAAGAAATCATATTGTGGCCTTTTGCCAAGGGGCCTAGGCCCCTTCGCGAGTGCGATCCAATTAGATAGCTTTTATAGTGCCCTTAGGCAGCACTGCATGAACAGCAGCTTTCTGAAATTTGAGTTCGAGATTGTTGGTGACTTCTAAAACCACGTAATCACCTTCAAGCTTAGTGATTTTTCCCAGCATTCCGCTAGTCATCACGACTTCGTCACCCTTACCTAAACCACCTAACAGATTTGTATGCTCTTTTTGACGCTTGCGCTGTGGGCGAATAATCAAAAAATACATGAATACGAAAAGACCGGCAAACATAAACAATGTAACCATTGGGTTTGGTTCCGATGCACCAGACTGAGCAAAAGCACTTGAGATAAAAAACATCTGTAAATTTCCTTTAGGCTATTAAGTATAAATATAAGTAAAAATAAAAATGGTAGTGGATCTGTTCGACTTAGCGGAGGTTTTCACCTACCCAGTCCAGCACATCTTGATGATGGGTTTTGGTCTTAACCTTTTCCATCACATGGGCAATACGCCCTTCTTTGTCGATAATAAAGGTTGAGCGCAGCACGCCCATAAACTCGCGACCCATAAATTTCTTCAGGTCCCAGGCACCATATTTGTCGATAATGGCATGGTCTTCGTCAGACAGCAGTGTGAAATTTAATTCCTGCTTGTCTTCAAATTTGACCAGTCGATCAACGGAGTCAGGGCTAATGGCAATAACTTCAGTGTCCAGTGCAGCAAACTCAGCGCGGGTATCACGGATACCACAGGCTTGAACGGTACAGCCGGGGGTCATGGCTTTGGGGTAAAAATACACCACCACATTTTTATTACCTTGAAACTGCTTAAGACTGACTTTTTCACCGCGCTGATTCAGCAATGAAAAGGCGGGTGCCTTATTTCCAACTTTAGCAAATGCCACTAATTTATCCTCTTACCGCTTGCGATTAACAGTGCAGCACTTTAGCAAACTTTGGCGGATCACAGCTACAAAAAGCTCGGTTGTTTTGGTCCTTGGGGCGGTTTATTTTTACGGATCGAAAAAAAAGGCCGCCCAGAAAATCTGAGCGGCCTTTTTACTAGCTTTTCGCGTTGCGAATTAGACAGACTAAGGCAGTAAGTGCTGCACTGCGTCACGCTCTTCAGTGAGCTCTTCCTGAGTGGCTGTCATCTTGGCACGGGAGAAATCATTAATTTCTAGTCCCTGAACAATTTCCCAGTCGCCATCTTTGCAGACGCAGGGGAAAGAGTAGATCAAGCCTTCTGTAATGCCATAGCTACCATCGCTATAAACACCCATACTGACCCAATCACCCTCAGCAGTACCCATTGCCCAGCTACGCATATGCGCGATAGCGGCATTGGCTGCAGAGGCTGCGCTTGAAGCACCGCGCGCTTTAATAATAGCTGCGCCACGCTGCTGTACCGTTGGAATAAAGTCAGATTCGTACCAAGCCTGGTCGATCATATCGATGGCTGGCTTACCGTTGATTTTAGTTTCGTGGAGATCAGGATACTGCGTTGCTGAGTGATTACCCCAGATTGTCATATGAGTAACGTCATTGATCGTGGTACCAGTCTTGTTGGCAATCTGGCTCATGGCACGATTGTGATCAAGACGCGTCATTGCAGTAAATTGACGAGGATTAATGTCCGGCGCATTGCGCTGAGCAATCAATGAATTCGTGTTGGCAGGGTTACCCACAACCAATACTTTAATGTTTTTAGAGGCATTATCGTTAAGTGCCTTACCCTGAGCCGAGAAAATCGCAGCATTGGCTTCTAGCAAATCTTTACGTTCCATGCCTGGGCCACGTGGACGTGCGCCAACTAGCAGTGCGTAGTCGGAGTCTTTAAAGGCAACAGCAGCATCATCGGTACAGACCATGCCCGCAAGCAATGGGAATGCGCAGTCTTCTAATTCCATGGCTACACCTTTAAGCGCTTCAAGAGCGGGTGTAATTTCAAGCATCTGCAGAATAACTGGCTGGTTAGGGCCAAGCATCTCGCCAGAGGCGATGCGGAACAGCAGCGAATAACTAATCTGGCCAGCTGCACCGGTAACGGTAACGCGAACGGGTGAAGTCACAATGTATCTCCGAAAAATTGGGTAGTAAATCTGTTTGGGTAAAAGCGGTCGACAGTATAATGCGGCCACAGAAAAATGCATCTCTGGGGCCGCGAATACATACTATTACTTAACGCTATGTAGCCTAAAATGACGGCTGGTCTTTAAAGACTAGCTACAAAGCCGCTTGTAGGTCTCTTCCATGCGGCTGTAGAGATCATCTTTAAAGGTTGCCGATGCGGTATCAAGCTGGCCAACAATCTCAACCAGATGCTCGTTATCTTCAACACCGCCCCACTGCTTCTGATAGCTGCCATCTTGGTAGCCGTGGTCCTGTCGGAAGAAGTTAAGAACATTCTTACCCACATAACCTATGTACAGAGTTTCGAAATCCATCTTAATGCCTTGCATCAGGCGGGCAAAACCAGCGATATCAAAATCTTTAGTGGCCAGTGTCTGCTCGGTGAACTCTTCTAGATCTGTCGCAAAGTCATCGCTGGGCTTAGCCTTGGCGAATTCTTCAGTTACCTTCGCAGTAATTTCCTCGACAGAGTCGCCCTTAAGCAACAGCAAGCTGAGCCCGAAATGCCAAATATCCACAAGCTCTAGGGCAATCTGATCCACATCTGGAGTCTGTTTTTTCCACCATTTCCAACCGTAATGGTCGAGAAGCTCGGCACATTCCACCCAAATGGCACGGTACCATTCGAATTCCTGCTCTTGCCACTGGCTGTGTACCTTGGTGTTCATCTCGCCCTGCAATTGCAGCATGGTCGCTAGTTGCTGTTTCATTGTTGCTCCTTGGTTAAGCTCGTATAAAGCTGTTGCTGGTTTTTTCATGGCCAATACTGGTGCTTGGGCCATGGCCTGTAACCACGACAGCCTCATCATCGAGACTGTAGATGCGTTCTTTGATGGACGTAATTATCTGATCAAAATTACCGCCGGGTAAGTCGGTACGCCCAATGCTGCCCAAAAATAATGTGTCCCCGGCGATTAGGGTTTTATATTCTTCAAACCAAAAACTGATGGAACCCGGCGTATGCCCCGGCGTGTGAATGGCTACACCACCACAGCAGTTTAGGTCCTGGTCGTCGTGCATAAAATGATCTGGCTCAGGCAGGGTCACCTTAGGCACGCCAAAGCGCTCGCACTGCTCTTCTACCATGTCCCAGAGAAACTTATCCCCTTCATGAAGGTAGATGGGCGCGCCTGTGGCTTCTTTAATAATGCCGGAGGCGAGAATATGATCGAGGTGGGCATGAGTATGAATAATGCCCACAACCTTTAGCTTTAGCTCCTTGAGCAGGGCCAAAATATAGTCGGCGTCGCCACCTGGATCGATTACCAGCGCCTTGCCAGATAGACTATCTCCAATTACTGAGCAATTACATTGCAACGGACCGACGGGAAAGGTTCGGATAATAAACTGGGATTGAGGCGTCTGTCCTTCTCGCATAGGCTCTGCTGTCGGGTCTACTATAAGTTCTGACATAGGGCTATCTCTATTGTGAGTCTATTGACTCGTGATTATTGGCTTACCGGTATTTTAAACAGTCGGTGGAAGTTTTGCGTAGTAATTTCGGCTAATTCTTCCAGACTAATTTCCCGCAGGTCGGCAATGCACTGAGCCACTTCACGCACATACTGAGGTTCATTCTGCTTACCCCTATGTGGAACCGGCGCCAGCCAAGGGGAATCGGTCTCTACCAGAATACGATCAAGCGGGACTTTTTTGGCTACTTCCCGCAAGTCTGCAGCACTGTTAAAGGTCACTATTCCCGAGAAAGAAATATAGAAACCCAGCTCTATTGCGGCCTTTGCCATCTCCCATGTCTCGGTAAAACAATGCATGACACCGCCCTCCGCTAAGGGAAATTCACGGAGTAACGCGATGGTTTCGTCGCGCGCATCTCTGGTGTGAATAATAATAGGCAACTCGGTTTGCTGTGCCGCCAGCAAATGATTCACGAAGCTCTCACGCTGCCATAGCAGTGTTTCTGCGCTGTAAAAATTATCTAGGCCAGTCTCGCCAATAGCGACAACCCTTTTGGCCTGGGCCAGAGACACAAGCTTTTCCACGGAGGGAACGGGTTGAGTTATCTTTTGTAGAGGATGCACGCCAACTGAGGAGTAAATATTGTCGTACTGAGCGGTAAGCTCAACCAGAGAGGCTGAGGTTTCCAGATCAACGGCAACACTGAGGAACTGAGTAATACCTTTGGCCTGGGCATCTGCTAATACAGCATTAAGGCCACCCTCTCGATCATCCAGTTTTAAATGGTCGAGATGGCAGTGAGAATCTACCAGCATAATGAGACTTTTCTTGTTATGGGATTTATTACATCGTTAATGTCGGATGATGAGAGTTCACCATACCAGTTAACGCCTGTTCAATCTGTAGTTTAAGCTCTGCTTGCTCGTCGGTAAACTGCACGCCGACACCTTCTTTTTTGGAACTACCCGAGCCTTTGTGCGTCACCCAGACCACTTTGCCGGTCATGGGGATTGGATCGGTGCGCAGATAGATACTCAGTAGGAAAAAAATATCATCTCCCAGCTCATGGACTTTTTTGGTGGGAACAAAAATAGCGCCCCCCTGTACAAACGACATGTAATGTTCGTAAAGCTCAGCTTCGTCTTTAATTTCGAGAGCTAAAATACCCGCCTTGCCACCACTAAATCCTGTGCTTGCCATATTACCGCCTCTCTCTTCCCTTGATACCAATAATACAAATTCCCTTAATACATATCATCAACCGAAAAACACTCAGCTACTGCTAAAGACTAGCACAGACTACTTAGGCTCTGCGGCGAAATACCTGCAGCCAATCCATAAATAACTCTTCCCAGAGTAACTGTGGGTTAGGGTTAGAGCCAGACAAAACCCAACCACGGGCACTGCGTAACTTATCGGAAAACTCAAACAGCCCGGGATTTGGTTTATTTTGTAGCTCACCAGTGGCCAACCGATGCAGGTAGTCCATAAACCAACCCAGCATTAGGTCGCTGCTCTGCTTCTGGCACTGCTGAGCCGCATCTAAGGCCGACATATCACCCAGACGCAGTTTATCTACTATCGCTTCGAATTGCCTCCGGGCCTCAAGACTATCGCTCTGCAGGTACTCCAAGGCTAACAGCGGCCTACCGGTGGCTAGATCGAGGGTCGTTTCTGACTCCTGTCGATTACCGGTTATCTCTGCCAACCATTGACTGGCGATCTCGCGATCGGGCAGTGCCAAATTATATTTTTGGCAGCGACTGCGAATGGTGGCTGATACCATGCCGGGGCGATGAGAAACCAGAATTAATAATGTTTTACCCTGAGGTTCTTCAAGGCTTTTGAGCAAGGCATTGGAGGCGCTGATATTCATAGACTCGGCAGGCATGATAACCGCGAGCTTCCAACCGCCCTGCTGGGCTGTTTTACTGAGCAGAGTACAGAGCTTACGAACGGGATCGATGAGTATTCTTTTACCCTCTTCCTCCGGCTCAAGAACACTGAGATCGGGATGGTTGCCGGCCAGTAATAGCTGACAGCTCTTGCATGAACCACAGGCGTATTTACTCATCTCGGCAGTGCAGAGTAGCCGTTGAGCTAAGGCCAGGGCCAGGCGCTCTTTGCCTATGCCCTTAGGGCCAGCGAGCATTAGGGCATGGGCCATGCGCCCCTGATCTATATTTTGGTTAAAGCTCTCCCATAATTCCTGATGCCAGGGATAAGGCAGGCTCAATGAGGCAGCTGTTTCACTAAACGGCGAGCTAGGCATTAGATTCCTCAGAGGAGAACCAGAAGGCTTCTAGCGCAACGGTAATTTGGCGCTGCACAGCCTCTAAGGGCCTGGAGGCGTCAATAATCACACAGCGGTCGGGATTGTCTGCGGCAATCTTTAGGTATCCCTGGCGCACGCGCTCAAAGAATTCCACCTGCTCCTGCTCGAACCGATCGGGCTCACTGCGGGCACTGGCACGTTTGAGGCCAATCTCCACGGGAATATCAAGAATAAGGGTCAGATCCGGCCTCAAACTGCCCTGTACGAGCATTTCTAGCTCAGCAATTAGATCGGTTCGCATATTGCGGCCAGCGCCCTGATAGGCGTAGGTGGCGTCCGTAAAGCGGTCGCAGAGTACCCAGGCGCCCTCGGAGAGCACCGGCTCTATTACCTGATGGAGATGTTGAGCTCGTCCGGCAAACATCAGCAGTAGTTCTGCAGTGCTACACACCAGCTCTTCTCGAGGCGTTAATAATAATTCACGAATCTGCTCCGCAAGCGGCGTTCCACCGGGTTCACGAGTGCAGACAAAGGCAAGATTCTTGGCCTCTAGCCAGGACTGAATAAATTCAATATTGGTGGTTTTACCCACGCCTTCAGTGCCTTCAATGGTGATAAATTTGCCGCGCATTTAAAATTCGCTCTACTGACTTTGCTGTTTTTTAGAGGGGGCAGACTGGTAGTTCTGCGCCCGCTGTTTAATTTGATACTGTCTGACCGCGCGCTGGTGTTCCGCAAAACTATCAGAAAAATAATGGCTGCCATCTCCCCGTGCTACAAAGTATAGGCTACTGCCGGGCAGTGGATGCAGTGCAGCTTCAATGGCGGCCGCACTTGGCATTGCAATTGGTGTTGGCGGTAAGCCATTTATCCTATAGGTATTATAAGCGGTAAGCTGCTTTAAATGCTTGCGGCGAATATTGCCTTTGTAAGCATCCCCCATGCCATAGATAACCGTAGGGTCTGTCTGCAGACGCATACCCCGCTGCAACCGTCGTACAAATACCCCGGCAATCTCTGGGCGTTCGTAGGTCACGCCGGTCTCTTTCTCAATGATCGAGGCCATAATCAATGCCTCATAGGCGGTTTTATAGGGAAGGTCAGCTTCTCTAGCCTGCCAGGCCCTATCGAGTATCCGCTGCATCTGGCCATGGGCCTGAACAAGAATGTCGGAGACGGAATCTGTGGCGCTGTAACTATAGGTATCGGGGAAGAACCAACCCTCTGGATGCGCAAGATCAAGACCTGCAGCGGCCAATATTTGATCTGGGTCCCTGTTAGCAATATCAGAAAATTGCTTTATCTTGGCCAGATGAGACAGCCACTGCTTAAAAGACCAACCTTCAGGAAAGGTAACTTTATGAAGAATGACCTCTCCGCGATTAAATTTGTCCAACAACGTGCGAGCGCTGTCTGTCGCCTCAATACGATAGCTACCTGCCTGTATCGATGTTCGATTAGATAGCTTGGCATAGGCAGAAAGAATACGCGGGTGGGAAATAACATTGTCTTTATAAAGCTGGCGAGTCACGCGACTAAGACTGCTGCCATTATCGACAGACCAAACGATAGACTTCTCTTCGATTAGGTTTACCGGGCGATCGAGGTGCTGGTGCACAAAACCCAATAGCCAGGCCCCAGCAATGGCCAATAGCAAGAGACAGAGCGTAGTTATTCGTAAGAGAGGTTTAATCATTGAAAACAGGGATAGTGATCGGCCAGCGCAGATTGAACCATGTTTGTGTGGCTGCCGATAGTCAAAGGCATAACAATATTTTTATGGCCAGGACCCTTAACAAAACCTATCACCGGGCGAATGCCACGCACCGAGTTACAGGTGAACATCTGGTCACAGTCAGCTAGCTGAGCAGCGGTAATATCCACAACCGTCACGGGTATTTCTAGCTGGGGAAATATTTCTTCGAGCAGCACTTGTCGCATTACCCCAGATACCCCAGCATTGTTTAAGCTTGGGGTAACCCAACCCTGTTGGGGGGTATGGAGGAAAATATTTGCGGCGGTGGTTTCAATAAGAAAGTTGTTTTGGTCAAACATCAAACCATCTGCATAGCTCTCGTCAGACCATTCATTGCGCGCCATCACCTGATCGAGTCGATTAAGGTGTTTGATTCCAGCTAAAACGGGATTACAAGGCAGGCGATAATCACAGTGCCTCAGGCAGATGCCCTGCTTCCCCTTAAGATTGGGCTCTTGCTCTTGCCGTAGCTCTTTGTCTTGGTCTGGCAGTTCAGCGTATAGACAGATAATGCGCGGTGTAATGGATGCTGGGCTCTTATAGCCACTACCACCTAGGCCAGCACTGACAATTAGCTTGATCACGCCAGCATCAATATGTTGCTGCTTAAGATGCTGTTGAAAGTCGTAAAGCTGCTGCTCAACGACAGACAGGTTCAGAGGAATACCCAGTGTAGCCGCATCGCGAATCAAACGGCTAAGGTGCCAGCGCTCAAGAGGTAGCTGCCCCCGATGCAGGCGCATGGTCTCAAACAACCCATGACCATAGGCCAGACCTCGATCTATTAACGAATCGCTGGAAGTCAGTGAGCCATCAATGCTGCCGATTATATTTTTATTTACCATGGCGCTATTAAACCGAATAAACAGAACTTACACCATTAAACAAATCGATCACCCATAAAAAAACCGCCCCAATTGGAGCGGCCTTTTGAAACGGTCTAAAATCAGCCGTTTGCAGTAATATAGCTAATTGCATCCTGAACGGTGGCAATTTTTTCTGCGTCTTCATCAGGGATTTCAGCGTCGAATTCCTCTTCCAAAGCCATAATGAGCTCAACTGTATCTAGCGAGTCAGCGCCAAGATCTTCAACAAAAGACGAAGTTATCTTAACATCTTCTTCTTTAACACCCAGTTGCTCTGCAACCATTTTTATAACGCGTTCTTCGATGTTGCTCATCGTGGTTCTACTCCTTTAAAGGGGTCGGATATAAATGTGTTATCTGAAAACGATCTATCAAATAACGATAATCTGTCTTTCTTGGGCGGGCATTTTACCCTACAAATAGTAAAATGCTAGTGCCCTTTTTCAAAAAGGTAAAATAACCAATTAAATCAATTGGTTATGCCATATACATACCGCCATTTACATGGATTGTTTCACCGGTTATGTACCCTGCGGCCTCACTGACCAGAAAGCTAACGACTGCAGCGATCTCTTCAGGTGTCCCTAAACGAGCTAATGGAATCTGTGTAAGCATAGACTCTTTATTCGCTTCGGGGAGGTCTTTAGTCATATCTGTATCGATAAAACCAGGGGCCACTGTGTTCACGGTGATACTGCGCGAGCCAAGTTCTTTGGCCAGTGCCCGAGCAAAACCCTCGACTCCGGCTTTACTTGCGGAATAGTTACTTTGCCCACCATTACCCATAGAGCCAACCACGGAGCTTATATTGATGATACGGCCCCAGCGAGCTTTGGACATAGGGCGCACACAGGCCTTAGCTAGGCGAAAAACGGAGGTTAGATTGGTATTAATAACGTCCATCCACTCCTCTTCTTTCATCCGCATAAGAATATTGTCTTTGGTGATACCCGCATTGTTAACCAATATTGTGGGCGCACCAAATTCTTCGGCAATAGCTTTTAACACGGCGTCGACAGATTCAGCATCAGTAACATTTAGCATCATGCCGCGACCGGAAATATTTTTTTCTGCAAGACGCTGGGTGATTTTTTCAGCACCAGATTCTGTGGTGGCAGTGCCAATAACAATATGACCGGCACCACCTAAATCGTCTGCTATAGCAGCGCCAATGCCGCGACTTGCTCCGGTTACCAGAGCAACCTTTTGTTCAACAGCCATGCTGTTCTCCTGTTAAATATTCGTAAAAAACCTGTAAAACTCGCGTAAAAATCTTGTAAAAATCTGGTAAAAATCTTGTAAAAAGAAGAACCCCGCTTTCGACTTAAATCGACGTCAGCGCGTTTTCAAGACTGGCCACATCGTCTGTGGACAATGACGTAAGGTCGCGATCAATGCGTTTAGTCAGGCCGTTTAAAACTCGACCTGGGCCGCATTCAATTAATATTTCGGTGCCATTAGCTTTCAAGCCCTGAATGCAGTCAACCCACATTACTGGCCTGTATATCTGCTCTAACATCAGCGCCTTAATAGACTCTGGATTAGTTTCAGTCTGAGCATGGACATTATGTAAAACCGGAATTTGCGGCTGAGCAAAGGCGGTACCGTTGACCATCTCCGCAAGCTGCTCTGCAGCGGGCTGCATTAATGAAGTATGGAACGGTGCGCTAACGGGCAGCGTCATGGCGCGTTTTGCACCTGCCTGCTTACAAATCTCGATAGCGCGATCAACAGCAGCCGCTGACCCGGCGATAACTACCTGGCCAGGCGCATTGAAGTTTACCGCGTCAACCACATCGTTCTCACGTGCGCTGGCACAGGCATCGAGAATAACCTGATCAGGAATACCCAAAATAGCCGCCATAGCACCCACACCAACAGGCACTGCTTCTTGCATAAACGCACCGCGGGCGCGAACAATTTTTATCGCATCAGCAAATTCAAGCACACCGGAACAGACCAGTGCAGACCATTCACCGAGGCTATGACCAGCCAACTGAGCTGGCACTGGGCCGCCCTTCTCCTGCCATAGCCGCCATATAGCAACACTACTCGCCAGCAATATAGGCTGAGTGCGCTCAGTAAGATTGATGTCGTCCTGCTCGCCCTCTTGGACCAGCTTCCAGGCGTCATAACCCAAGGCGTCTGAGGCCTCAGTAAAGGTTTGTTCAACAAGGGGGTTTGCAGATGCAAGATCTGCAAGCATGCCAATTTTCTGTGATCCTTGGCCGGGGAATACAAATGCTAAGTTACTGTTCATAGATCCTCTATTTAATTCCGTTGTCCATCTTGCCTTGAAGTATAGGCGACAAAACTTCAGGTAGATTATGTTTTGCGGCCTCGATGGCCACATCCAAGGCATGACCAAAAGCTTTTTCTGAGGCGCCACCGTGGCTTTTCACCACAACACCATTCAGGCCAAGCAGATAGGCACCGTTATATAAGGCTGGATCCAATCGAGACTTTAAACCCAGCAACAGAGTGCGCATAAAGATCGCACCAATTCGCGCTGTCCAGCTACCCTTGAGCAGCTCTTTAAACATTCCATTGATCATGGTAGCCAGCCCTTCACTGGTTTTAAGGGCAACATTGCCGGTAAAGCCATCACAGACGACAACATCGGTGCTGCCTTCAAATATACCGTCCCCTTCCACGTAGCCCCGATAATTAAGCAGCGGATCACCGCTTAATAGAGCTGCTGCCTCAGCCATGCTCTGGCCACCCTTGCCTGCCTCTTCACCGACATTTACAAGCCGTACCGTTGGCTCAACAATGCCATCTAGAGCCTGGGCAGTCAGGGAACCCAGAAGAGCAAACTGATGTAATTGCTGGGGTGAGCATTCAAGGTTGGCGCCAAGGTCGAGCATGTAAGAGCGACCCTGAGACGTCGGAAAGGTCGTGCAAATTGCTGGGCGAGAAATACCGGGAAGTGTCTTCAAAAAAACCAAACCGAGAGCCATTAATGCTCCGGTGTTACCTGCACTGATGCAGGCCTTGGCATCACCCTCGGCAACAGCTTTAACCGCAAGACCCATGGTAGAGTCTCGTTTATGGCGCAGTACGGTTGAAGGTTTATCGTCGCCAGAAACAACTGCCTCGCAGTGCCGCACATGAATACGGGCGAGTACAGAGGAATCTTTGCAGTTACTAATTTCCACGGCCAACTTTTGCTGGTCACCAAAGACCAGCGCAGATACACCGGAGTGCTTACGCAGCGAAGTTACAAGCGCGGGCACTATGACCCGAGGACCAAAGTCCCCGCCCATAGCGTCGACGGCAATTCTAGGAGAATTTGCCAAAGAGATTTTCAGTTACTCGGCGTTTGTCTCAATGACTTTAGCGCCACGATAAAAACCATCTGCAGTCACGTGATGACGCAGGTGCTTCTCACCGCTTGTTGAATCTACTGACAATGTTGCAGCAGTTAGGGCATCGTGTGAACGACGCATGCCACGTTTGGATCGAGTCTTGCGACTTTTCTGAACAGCCATAGGTTACTCCTAAGCAAAAAATAAATGCAGTCGTACTACTTCTTCAACTGCTGTAAAACATTAAACGGACTGTCGGAGACAGTCTCATCACCAGCGGCATCCACTTCCTCATGTAAAAAGGTATCCCCAGTACATTCACCCACAATGTGGTAATTGACCAAGGGTAGTGCCAATAAAATCTCGTCTTCCAGCATCTCGCTGAAACTAGTCATCTTGTCAACAACAAGCCAAGGCTCGTAATTGCTTGCAACGCGGTTGAGATGATCCTCAGACCAAATCACCTGAGCTGCAAATTCCGCCTGTAACTCCATCTTCAGCGGGTCGAGACAGCGCTGACAAACTGTCTCTACAGGTACCTTTATATTGCCTAGGGCAACCTTCGCCCGGGACTCATCCAACTTAAATTGCACAGACGCCCATAAGGGAGCACAAATCGCCGTCACAGAGGACGCCAATCTGGGCAAGTCTTCGACATTAACCGTGCCCTCAAGGATAACTTCTTGAAGAGCTAGTTTACGTGGATCAATTAGAGTTGGCAGTGCCATAATACAGGTGGTACTCAGTTAGGCGCGCATGATAGGGTCAACATAGTGATCTGTCAAAGAAAATTCGTCTAGAAACCTGAGTAGAATACGTCCCATGAGCAACCTTATCCTCGCCTCTTCGTCCTCCTACCGGAAATCTTTGCTGCAACGCCTAAACATAGAGTTTAGCTGCAGTTCTCCAGATGTAGATGAGTCGGCACTGGCCGGCGAGCCTGCAACGGCATTAGCCGAGCGCCTGGCCCTAGTAAAAGCGCAGACAGTTGCCAGCCAGTTTCCCAATACGGTGGTGGTTGGCGCTGATCAGGTGGCCGAACTGAATGGCACCATACTGGGCAAGCCAGGAAACCATCAGCAGGCTGTCAAACAGCTTACTGCCCAGGCAGGTAAGCGCGTGTTATTTCATAGCGGACTAGCCATTGTTCGAATTCAGGCCGATGGTGAGATGCAGCAGCATTCGTTGATTAACACCACCGAAGTTACCTTTAGGCCACTGAGCCAAAAACAGATAGAACAGTATCTATTAACCGAGCAGCCCTATGACTGTGCGGGAAGTTTTAAAGCAGAGGGATTGGGAATAAGCCTGTTCACGGCAATTAATAGCAACGACCCGACCTCATTAATTGGTCTGCCATTGATCGATCTATGCTCGGCACTACCGCAGTTCTCCATCAACATAATCTAGAATTGACTTTATATTAATAGCACAAGCTATTGATTATAAATGGTTATGTATATCTGAAAAACGATCTAGGCAAGCGATAATATTAAAGGCATCAAGTCTTTCTGCCTCATGAGCGCCGTAGCTCACGCCTATGCGGGGAACCCCAGCATTGACCGCCATCTCCATATCAAACTCAGTGTCACCCACCATAATTGCCTGTTCTGGCGCTACATTGTGCAGAGCCAGTAGCTCTTGCAACATTAGCGGGTGTGGCTTTGAACGAGTTTCGTCGGCACAGCGCGAACTGTGAAAGAAATCTTGAAGACCTGTTGCATGAAGCACGCGATCCAAACCCGCGCGGCTTTTTCCTGTAGCGACGGCGAGCAAGTAATTCTGGTCCCGCAACTGTTCGAGCGTATCCATGACACCCGGAAAGAAATCACAGGGCTTATGATCCTGAGTACGGTAATGGGCTGAATAAGTTTCACTAAAGGCCGTAACCATCTCGGTCGGTACCTGAGGAAATAGCTGGGCAATGGCCTCTTGCAGCCCAAGCCCAATAATCTCTTTAGCGGCATTAAAGTCCGGCACAGGCAAATCATGGTCCTTTGCCGCCAGCTGAATACAGGTCGAAATTCGGGCTACAGAGTCTGAAACAGTACCGTCCCAATCAAAAATTATTAATTTTACTGTCATAGATTTTTAAGTATCGGCTGGAGGTCTTTCGGTAGCGGCGCTTCCACGTCTACCCAGTCCCCAGATAGAGGATGACGGAAACGTAGATTGCTGGCATGAAGAAACATGCGCTTTAAACCCGAATCTTTCAGGCTTTCATTAAAGTGGGTATCGCCATACTTTGGGTCGCCGGCAACTGGCTGCCCAGAAAACTGGCAATGCACACGAATCTGATGGGTCCTGCCGGTTTCTAATGTGACCTCTAATAAGGTAGCTTCTTTAAAACGCTGGCTAATCTTAAAGTGAGTGACTGAGGCTTTGCCCTCGACATCCACGCGCACAATACGCTCACCCGAAGATACCTGGTTTTTAAGCAGCGGTGCATTAATCGTAGACTTACCTTTGGGCCACTGGCCTTTCACCAACGCCAGATAACGCTTATCGATCTGATTGCGCTGCATTGCCTGCTGTAGCTCTAACAGCACGGAACGCTTCTTGGCCAGCATTAGGCAGCCTGAAGTATCGCGATCAAGCCTGTGCACCAACTCCAAAAAACGCGCATCTGGACGCTCAGCACGCAAGGCCTCAATAGCCCCCAGCGAAATACCACTGCCACCGTGAACCGCTAATCCTGCAGGCTTATTGATTATCAGTAGGCCTTCATCTTCAAAGAGAATGTTTTCTGCTAGATAACGCCTCAACTGCTGACCAGGCACCGCTGGGTCACCACGCTGGGCCACGCGAATCGGCGCAATGCGGATAATATCCCCATCTTTAACTCGGGTATCCGGCTTAACTCGCCCTTTATTGATGCGAACTTCGCCTTTACGCAACAAATTATAGATACGGGACTTGGGCACACCTTTAAGGTGTCGAATAAGGAAATTATCCAAACGCTGACCAGCATGTTCTGGACCAACATCGACAAAGGACACCTTATCAAAGGGTGATTGAGTTTCTGGCTTAGATTCTGATTCAGACAAGATTAGGCAACTGAGGTTGGTTGAAACGCGCCATTGTAACCATGCGCACGGGATTCACCCAACTAAATAATTGTAGACAGGCATAATTGTTGTTATATTGCAGCGCGCGTTCCCCTAGGTAACCATCATATAAACAATGATACCCTTCGGTAGAACCGGACCCAGGCTAAAATATGGGTAAAGAATACAGAGTATCTGCCATACGAAAGTAGCAGGTATTCAACAATAGCTGAGTGAGCTCAGCCAGTGAAAGACAAGATTAGAAACAGGTTATAGCTAACCCCTGCCGTAAGCCAAGATGCCAAATTATGATAAGCAGCCTTGCCGAAACGTTGAATTACATTGGTTAGCGCCAAACAAAAGAATTTATTGATACTGTTGTAAGCGCCTAGATCGCAACTTAAGATTTTAGCAGCGTAGAGTTGAACTAACTTAGAGAACTTTCCCCAGCACGCTGGGAGATCTAGGTAGATATCCTCAAATAACAGTGTCGTTGTTACTGTAGATACGCTTATTAATTGCCCAAAACCCTCGGTTTAAAGGCAGCCAGGCTCTAAGTATTAGAGTTTTTTGGTATTGGTATCGCGCGTTACCTTTTGTTTTACCTCCCCTTCTATCCCCTATTCTCTTCACTGACGCTCGCTCCACACAACGAGTAAAAGGTGAATTATGAAACGCATGTTAATTAACGCATCGCACACAGAAGAAGTGCGAGTAGCAATGGTCGATGGCCAACGGTTGTACGATCTAGATATCGAAAACAGAACCAGAGAACAAAAGAAATCAAATATCTATAAGGGTAAAATTACTCGAGTAGAGCCTAGCCTAGAAGCAGCATTTGTTGATTACGGTGCTGACCGTCACGGCTTTTTACCCCTAAAAGAAATCTCTCGCGAGTACTTCAAAAAAGGCGCTTCTTCTGAAGGCGGCCGAGTTCGTATTCAAGATGCTATTAAAGAAGGCCAAGAAGTCCTGGTTCAGGTAGAGAAAGAAGAGCGCGGTTCTAAAGGCGCTGCACTGACTACCCTAATGAGCCTGGCGGGTCGTTACCTGGTACTGATGCCAAATAACCCACGTGCTGGTGGTATCTCACGACGCATTGAAGGCGATGAACGTGCAGATCTCCGTGAAGCGATGCGCGGTTTGGATATTCCTGAAGGCATGGGCGCTATTGTTCGCACCGCGGGCATTGGTCGTGCTACTGAAGAACTTCAGTGGGATCTGGATTACCTACTGCAACTTTGGAATACCATTACCGAAGAAGCTGAGGGCGCTAAAGCACCTCATTTCCTATTCCAAGAAAGTAATGTGATTGTTCGCGCTATTCGCGACTACCTTCGCCAAGACGTCGGTGAAGTTATTGTTGACGGCGAAGAAGCCTATGCATTGGCAGCAGCCTTTATTGGCACTGTAATGCCAGACTTCACCAGCAAGGTGAAATTCTACCAAGAAGAAATTCCACTTTTTAATCGCTACCAGATTGAAAACCAAATTGAGACTGCGTTCTGTCGTGAAGTAAGCCTGCCCTCAGGCGGCTCTATCGTTATCGATATCACAGAAGCTATGGTTTCTATTGATATTAACTCGGCTCGCGCTACCAAAGGCGGCGATATCGAGGAAACAGCATTCAACACCAATAAAGAAGCGGCAGAAGAAATTGCTCGCCAGTTGCGCTTGCGTGATGTGGGCGGACTGATCGTTATCGACTTTATTGATATGTTGAATAGCCGTCACCAGAAAGAAGTCGAAAACAAAATGCGTGATGCTCTGGTTGTGGATCGCGCCCGAGTTCAGGTGGGTCGCATCTCACGCTTTGGCCTTTTAGAAATGTCGCGCCAGCGTCTGCGCCCTTCTCTTGAAGAAACCATGTCGAAGATATGTCCCCGCTGTAAAGGCCAGGGCACTATCCGTGGAACTCGTTCATTAGCACTGTCTATATTGCGTTTAGTGGAAGAAGAAGCTCAGAAAGAATTTAGCCGCGAGATTCGCGCGATTGTTCCCGTTCCTGTTGCTACCTTTCTGCTCAATGAAAAGCGTAAAGAAATCTCCGACATTGAAACACGTAACAAAATTCAGGTTACGGTTCTTCCCAATACAGAAATGGAAACGCCACACTTTGAAGTTGTGCGTATCCGTACCCAGGACGAAGATAGCTCTGAATTTAGCTACAAAATGGCTCACGAGTTAAGCAAGCCTGATACAGAAGTTGTGACAGAAACCTCTGCCGCTGCACAGACATTGCCACAGCCGTCCGTAAAGATGCTGGTCCCTTCAACACCTGCGCCTACCATGGTCAAGGCCGAGCCAGTTGCTGTTAAGGCACCAGGTCTGGTTAAACGTCTGTGGGATAGCATGTTTGGCGGAACCGAGACTAAAGAGGAAGAAGAAAAGCCTAAAACTCAGGGTCGCAATTCGCGCAACAATCAAAACCGTAGCCGTGGTGGTCAGAATAACCGTGGTCGCACAAACAATCGCGGTCGCTCTAACAATCGCAATGCTGATTCCCGCACTGAAAATACCCGGACTGACGGCAATCGTTCAGAAAATCCGCGTACTGAAAACAAGCGCACGGAAAATCCACGTGACAACAAGCGTCAAGATGGCGAGCAAAAGACTGAAGCGCGTGATAATGACAACCGTCGCGGTAACAACAATAACCGTCGCAACAATAACAACCGCAATAAGGATCAGGTTAAGACCGATTCTGCCCCGGTAGAGGCAAAAACTGATGCGCCACAGACGCCAGAGACTGCAGCCACGCCAGCAGATCAACTGCAGCGTCGTCCCGATGACAAACGTCGTGGACCTCGTCGCCGTCGTCAGCGCACGGATGTTTCTAAAGAGATGATTGATCAAACTGCAACTATTGCAGGCACAGTCAATACTCAGAATGTACCAGCGCCAACAGCGCCAGTATCTGAAGCAACCACAGTTCCTGCAATTACACCAGCAGTTGCGCCGGTAGCTACACCCACTGCGGCGCCTGCTACTAGCGCTCCAGCAGATGCAACCGCTGAGAAGCCTGCACGTCCAAAGCGTAAAGCAGCCCCTAGAAAGCCTAGAGTTGCCAAAGATGCAGGAACTGATGCAACAGCTGCCACTCAAGCCCCAGTGGCTGATGCAAGCCCTGCTACTGTCAGTACACCGGATCAAAAGCCAGAAGCTAATGATGAAGCCAAGGCCAAAAAGCCGGCTCGTCCGAGACGCAAAGCTAGCGCCAAGCCTAAGGCCGCACCAGCTGACACAGCAGCTCCGGAAGCCGCAGCCAGCGAAGGCCCTCGCGCAAGCAATGATCCGCGCAAAAAGCCCAAGCCAGTCAGCAAGGTTGAGATAAGCACCGAGCGTCCACCAGCAGCCAAACCAGCGCCTGCAAAAGCAAGCGAGCCAGTTGCAGCAGCACCGGCGGCTAAAGCGGCCGACGCAGCACCTAGAGCCTCAAATGATCCGCGTAAGAAGCGTAACGCAGAGAAAGCCCAGGCTAAATCCACGCCAAATGAAGCTCAAGCAGCACCTGCGAATAAGGAATCTGCCGAAAAAGCTCCAAAGGCGTAATTGTTACTTGTCAGTGAATAAAGGCGCTGTATAATCAGCGCCTTGAAACGGTGGGATGGCAGAGCGGTTGAATGCACCAGTCTTGAAAACTGGCTTAGGTTAATAGCCTAACTAGGGTTCGAATCCCTATCCCACCGCCATA
>Ga0307998_1000151_pt1 | contig 39978 bp, 37 predicted proteins | sample Davwhametageno37_FD_203147 | JGI IMG/M metagenome (GOLD analysis project Ga0307998, IMG submission 203147) | Marine microbial communities from Davis Island wharf, Antarctic Ocean - #37 | ecosystem: Environmental > Aquatic > Marine > Unclassified | place: Antarctic Ocean: Davis Island wharf... | reverse complement strand
ACGAAAAATGACAAAAAATAGCACTTTGAAAGCTAGAAAAAAACAGTATCAAAATTTTTAACTAAATTAGCAGAAACCTCTCTTAAATTTTGAGCGAAAAAGTTCATTTTTATTTGACTACATACAGGGAATGCCTCAAAAGAATTCATTTCTTCATTTTTAATATTCATCTCCTCATTTAGATTTATCATAAATTCTGAGCTCATCAGTTTTTGCATTCCCTCCATGTCAACATCATAGAGCATTACAATACAGCTTTGATCGTTAACTTGCCCAACTACTGTTTTGGCATCGTCACAAATTTCAGCCCTTTCCTTATGTGAATCAAAGGCATTCTTCCATTCAACGAAATTATTCATTGAAATTTTTAAAATTAAATTCATTATTTTAGATTTTATAGTAGTTAAACCTCAAATAAAACAAAAACAATTCTTATTTTAAACAAAATCCTTATTTTAATTAAGATTAATGAAAGATTTTTAGGTTCTTCGTACTCGATGAATGGAATCTTTATGGATTAGGTTTAATGACCGTTAATATTCGAAAATCAATCAGACACAATATTTCAATATTAGTAGTTTTATTAATTCCCGAGAAGAAATTATTATTCCCAAAAAATAGAGCAAGTCGACATCGCTACGATCTAAAGAAAAAGTTAAAAGGTGTTTAAATATTGAATTAAAGGATTAATGGCAAAAAAAGAATGTGAAAAATGTGCTAAAGCCTATCGGCTGATGTATCGCGTGCAATACAAACCAATCAAAGAATGGGTTTTTCTTTGCAACGACTGCGTTATTGAAGTGAGAAAGGACAACGAAGATTATCGTTACGGAGGCACTTGGAAAGGGTAATGGACTGTCAATAGGGCTTAGGGTTTAAATGTCTAAAGACAAGTACCCCAAACTGGCTTGTTTTTTCCTTCTAGCGGGGCATTCAACGAGAACTGATGTGGCTCAGCCGTAATACTTGTAACGCACCATCGAGTGAGGTCTTGATTAAAAGTAGTTGAACCTCTAAACGTCCGTCTCATTTTAATCACTTTGGAGGTATCCCAATTTCCAATGTCTTGATTGAAAGCTGTTGTATTTTCAAACATATTACTGATATCAGTCATTTTAGAAATATCCCAGCGACTTATGTCTTGATTGAAGGTGTCTGCGTTTTCAAAAACACCCCTACCATTTGTAACCATAGAAGTATCCCAGCTGCCGATGTTTTGATTGAAAGCAGCAGCCCCACTAAACATGCCGGCCATAATTTTTACTTGTGAAGTATCCCAACTGCCTATGTCTTGGTTAAAAGAAGTTGCCCCTTTAAACATATCGTGTGTATAGATTACATTTGACATATCCCAATCTCCAATGTCTTGATTGAAAGCTGCTGCACCATCAAACACTCCTGCGGTATTTATCACTTTAGAAATATCCCAATCCCCAATGTATTGATTAAAACTGTTTGAGTTTTTAAACATAGCATACATAAAGGTTACATTAGAAGTGTCCCAAAAACCAATCTCCGAATTAAAAGAAACATTGTCTTTAAATAGCTCAGTCATATCCGTCACTAAAGTTGTACATAAATTTACATTACCAGAATTAATTTCCATCGTTACAGTTGAATTATCAACCACCACATAAGTGATTCCTTCGATTACTTCAATATCTCCTACTTTTGCTTGAGGGCATATACAGGTGTTATTTTCAAAGTAAATTTTAATTTCTGGTGAATCATGAGTAAAACAACCATTCAATATTAACAAAACAAAAAGGGCTAATAATCTCTTCATACTTTTCATCTATAAATTACGCTAATTCCCGTTAACAATCCTCCGTGTTTAATGGTATATCCAAGCTCGGGCACAAGTCCAAATTTGCCATAAACTTTTATAGGATAGGTAATGGATAAGGAATAATCTATTTCACTAAATTCCTCTAAGTTTTTTAAAGTATTTATAACATTCGAGGGGTTTAAAAAGTCAAAATTTTCAGCGACTTGAGTGGCCGTAAACTTTTTATTGGTCAATGATTCCTTTGGACCGTTTCTAAAGCCAATTCCTAATTTTACATTAAGATTACCAAAAATATTATACCCTAAAGTAAACCAATAAGATCTTGTGAGGGAGGAAAAGCTCCCATTAAACCCTCTGGGTTTCCATGCGGCACCATTGTCATCAAACTTTTGTAGATAAAGAAACTCATCTGTCAACTGAAAGCCAATAATATATTTTTTATAATAAACATCTATTATAAAATGATAAGCTCCGTCGTTGAATAACCCATCAACTCTGGGGCCATAATAGGCGCTAGGGTATTTGGTCTGCCCCTGAAACAGCACCCCCAATGAAACTCCTTTAATACCATTGTCCGACCCTTCTCTTTCATTTCATTTTGGCTCTGAAACACCAGTAAAATAGTTGTTTTTTTGGCCTTGAGAAAATAAAAGATAAGGTGTTAACAGTGTTAAAATTATAGATCTACAAGTCATTTTTTATGGTAAATAACTTTTTATAAACTGTAAAAAGTCATAAAAACACTCAGGTCTATTTAACAAGTCAAGTAATTTCTGGGGGGAGGGTAAAATAGATTTAAATATCAGGCAGTTTAGTAAGTCGCAGAAGAGAATCGTAAGGTGCTTAAGAAATTAACATTAAGCTTAAAAGTTGTCTTTTTCAAACGCTTCTAAGCTCCAAACCATTTCAGGATTCTCGATAGAATCTGGTGCTGATCCCATTGCTTTGGCGTGGATGTCTTCGTCGATATTATTAAACCTGACGACCCAATGATCAACGCCCTCAATTTTAGAAATACCCTCCAGCAGTTCCACATCAATGTTGTGCTTCTTTTTTAAATGATGTGCAAAAAAATAACAGCTTTTCCAACTTTGATCTGGTTTTGGTTTGAAATCCAAAAGAAACTCATCTATTAATTCTTGTCGCTCCATTGCTGTAAAATATAAATTGTTATTCTTGACAAAGAAAAGAAAAAGTTTTGAAAACACAGATGAGATAAGCCTGTTGTTTGGACCTAAGGAAAAGTTTTTCCTTGCGTTTTTGTTTTTCTTTTCGACTGTAAGTAGGTGTTCACAAAACGGATACTTCTTTTAATTTTAAAGAATTCTTAAAAACAGATCGTTTATTTTTTCTTTCTTCTGTTTGCGTGTTTATCCCCCTTGGTTTTGGGCTTACTGTATTTTTTGGCAATCTTAAATTTATAAGATCCACCTAAGTTGGTTTTTTTGTTTTTGTCTTTTTTTTCTTCCATTTTACAAGAGATAAAAACGCCTCCTTAACATACTTAGAGGTGTCTGATTTTATTTTTTAGCTTTACAAAGTTTGCACTTAATTTCTATTCCGTCTATCTGTACTTTATTCTTAGCATAGTCCTTAACACTTTTAAACGACTTGCAACCAGGACATTTTACCTCAGTTAGCACACCCTCACTATCAAATTTCCTTCTGCTTAAATACAAAGGAGTTTGCTTGCTATAGGCTTTAATTTTGTTTTTGTCTTCTTCGTTCATGGTATGGTATTTTATAGGACATAAACTTACGAAAGAACTGCCTCAATAGGATTACTTTATTGTTCAATAAAAAAACCTTCAGCAAATAACTATAAATCAGCTTTTAAGAAATCAAATTAAAAGACTTAGAGCGAAAGATTCGAAGTCAAATGTTTTCCCTTAATTTTACAACTTAAATCAAGCTATGAGTAAAAATAAAGTTTCCTTTCGTTGGGCGTTTAAAGAGTTTATTTGGCCCAGAAGAAAAATCGTTTCTTTTGGACTTTTCCTAATACTTGTGCGAAGTTTATCGGGCTTGGTGCTTCCCTATGCCAGCAAAACCTTAATTGACGAAGTCATCCCTTCTAAAGACACCGAGGCCTTGACCTTGTTGTTGATCGTGGTTTGTACAGCCTTATTATTTCAATCCATCAGTTCCTTTTCATTGACTCGAATCTTAAGTGTCGAAGCACAACATTTGATTTCTGTTCTCCGTGCGAGGGTGCAACAAAAATTACTCAAACTTCCCGTGAGTTTTTTTGATAACAATAAATCTGGGGCCTTGGTCTCCAGAGTAATGACCGATGTGGAAGGGGTCCGGAATTTGGTTGGTACCGGCTTGGTACAATTGATCGGAGGAAGTATTACTGCCATCATTTCACTCGTAATTTTGATTCGAATCAATGCGCAAATGACCTTGTTTGTTCTGGTTCCTGTTCTCATATTTGCCCTAATTGCGCTCAAAGCATTTGGATACATTCGTCCGATTTTCAGAGCCCGTGGGAAAATTAATGCAGAAGTAACTGGAAGGCTAACCGAAACCCTAAATGGGATTCGGGTCATCAAAGGATTTAATGCAGAAACACAAGAACAACACGTTTTTGAAAAAGGTGTAGATGAACTTTTTCAAAATGTAAAAAAGAGTTTAACCGCCACTGCATTCATGACCAGTTCTTCAACCTTTTTACTGGGATTGGCATCCGCTGGAATCATGGGAATGGGAGGTTATTTCATTATGAAAAACACCATGACCTATGGGGAATTTGTGTCCTTTACACTCTTCCTCGGCTTTATGATTGCTCCCATCGTTCAGATGAGTAATATTGGAAGTCAGCTCACCGAAGCTTTTGCTGGACTGGATCGAACACAAGAATTAATGGCCATCCCCGAAGAAAACGATCTCGAAACCCGAACTTTAGCCTTAGCGAAAATCGAAGGGAATGTTTCTTTTAAAAATATTTCGTTTAGTTATGACGACAAAACCGAAGTGCTCCACGACATTTCATTTGAAGCACCCAAGGGAAGTGTTACTGCCTTGGTTGGATCTTCTGGTTCTGGTAAATCTACCATTGCTGGTTTGGCCACTGCTTTTTTAAACCCAACTTCCGGGCAGGTTTTAATTGATGGCGTTGATTTGTCAAAAGTAGATCTAAGAAGCTTTAGAAGCCAATTGGGCGTAGTGTTACAAGACGATTTTTTATATGAAGGAACCATTCGAGAAAACATTCTTTTTCCACGGCCAGATGCCACTGAAAAAGAACTCTTAACGGCTGTTGAAGGTGCCTATGTCAACGAGTTTACCGACCGATTTGACGATGGCTTAGACACCCTCATTGGAGAACGTGGGGTAAAATTATCGGGAGGACAACGCCAGCGTATTTCTATCGCTCGTGCATTATTGGCGAGACCCAAAATTGTAATTTTAGACGAGGCGACTTCCAATTTAGACACCCAGAGTGAAGCATTTATTCAAAAGAGTTTGTCTGTTTTGATGCAAGATAGAACCACTTTTGTGATTGCCCACCGACTCAGCACCATTCAGAAAGCCGATCAAATCTTGGTTGTTGAAGAAGGCGATATCGTAGAACGTGGCAAGCATGAAGAGCTGATTGCTGCAGAAGGAAGATACTACGAGCTGTATACCTATCAAACACGAATGTAAGTCGATCTAAAGTGCGATCATTGTAAATAAAGTTGTCACTGACCCACCTTAATGTGGTTGAGCCATTGTTTTAAGCGGTCGGGCCATTGTTGTAAATGTCCGCGACCTATTCCGAGACCAAAACCGTGACCTCCTTCAGGATAGATATGCATTTCCACAGGGACTCCATTTCTCTCAAGGGCTTGATAAAATAAAAGGCTGTTCGCTACGGGGACTGCTTTGTCATCTGTTGCATGCAACAAGAAAGTTTTTGGCGTTTGAGAGCTTACTTGTAAATCATTCGAATAATGATCGATCAATTTTTGAGATGCATTTTTCCCGATTAAGTTGTTTTTAGACCCACCGTGATAATGCTTTTTATCAAAAGTGATAACAGGATAAATTAAAACCATAAAATCAGGACGAGCACTCAAAGAATCAATTGGATCTTTTGAATCTCCTAGCACATTTTCATCGTAATGTGTACCAAGAGTTGAGGCCAAATGACCCCCTGCAGAAAAGCCCATAACCCCAACTTGACCAGGGTCAATATTCCATTTTTTAGCATGATGTCGAACCAAGCGAATCGCCTTTTGGGCATCCTGCAAAGGCGCAATTTCTGGTTGGATGAGTGTGCTTGACTTTGGAAGACGGTATTTTAAGACAACGGCTGCTATTCCTTGTGCGTTATACCATTTTGCAATATCGATACCCTCCCAATCATAAGCAAGAATCGAATAGCCACCCCCAGGACAAATAACCACCGCCTGACCTGTGGCGGTTTTTTTGGAAGGTAGGAATACTTCAAGTGTCGGGTTTTGAACATTTGAAATCCTTAGAATGTCTCGATACATTTTATTTTCGACTTCCTCAGATGGATTTTGATTGGGAACTCCATCAGGCCAGAGCGGCAAAATGGTCTGTCCAAAGCCAACACTAGGACTTAAAAAAATGGTGAACAATGCGATCAGAGATAGATTTTTCATTTTTAAATCTTAAAACAATAGAATTATTTTAGGAACAATTTATTGGCAGGGATTATCTGTTTAGGAATCCCAGGGCCTTTGTAAAAAGCATCTAACCAACCGCCTCCATTTTGATTGTGATAATCAACCATTATTTTATGAAGTCCAGGCTTTAGTTCCACATTTCCCACTCTTTCTAGGGGGCCATGTCCTCCGTCATTGTCAACGATCATCTCATCATTGATATACAACCTACTGCCGTCATCCGAGTTTAAATAAAAACGATATTCACCTTCTTTTTCAATTTGAATATGTGAGCTATATCGAATCCCAAATTGATATTTTACTTCATTGATACTGTCGACCCGAAACTCATAGGTTAATCCAGATTTTACCGGTTTCATTTCATGAAAACTAGGTAAAAAGTCCAATTCTTTTTTACTTTCATAATATTTAAATCGGATGCCATTATTGCTGGATTTTTTTACCATTCTGAAATAGGCTCTTGAAACATCACTTTCCTGATCTTCTCCACTGAATGCTTTTGCTGAAACAATAGCGGTTTCATTTAAATTAAACTTCCCTTGATACAATTTTGAATTCCGATTGGGTAAGGACCCATCCGTAGTATATCTTATTTCAGCATCACCATTTACATCGATTTGAACTTCAGCCGGCTGGTCGACATACAAACCGCCAGCCGAGGCATATAAATTTGGTTTTGGGTAAATTATAGGGGACGGAATAACAACCTTTTGGTCTGACAAGTCATTTTCCGGAGTGCCCTTAAAAGCAGAGACAACAGGTCTTCCAATCCATGCTTGGGGAGGAGTCACCCCAAGTAATTTTGCGGCAGTAGCGGCATTGTCATAGGTGTAAACTTTATCCTTAATCAGGTAACCTTCTTTAATCCCTTTTCCATAAACTATAAATGGAATTTCAATTTCATCGAGGGTTTCTCCTCCATGACCATAACCAATACCACCATGATCGGCTGAAACGATAAAAGCAGTTTCATCAAAAATTCCCGCATCTTTTGTCGCTTGAATGATTTGTCCAATTTGTTGATCAATGTGAGCAACCGCATCGTAAAAAGCAGGGGTTTTATGTCCCATACTGTGACCAACATGATCGACATCATCAAAATGAATGAATAAGAAATTTGGTTTTTTTTCCTTTAGGTAGCTTACTGTTTTTTCAAGGGTTAACGCATCTGTTTTTTGATTGACATCATAGTTGAGCGCACTTCGTTCAATTAAACGCACAAAGCCTTTCCAAGTATAAATCGCCCCCATCTCCATGTCAGGTCTTTGTTGGCGTGCTACACCAAAAATTGTCGGATATATGTCTTCTAAGCCTGTTAGGACTGGAGGTAAAGTAAAATCGTCTTTCTCCCAACCGTTGGAGGTCACCCCATGCTGTTCAGGTCCCGAACCCGAAACCATCGAAGCCCAATTGGTACTACTTGAAGTCGGAAGCACCCCCCGTGCATTTAAGGTATAGGCGCCTTTGGCCATCATCTCATCCATCACCGGCGTTTTTGAGTTTAGAATACCATTAGGACTCATGGCATCCACTCCAATAATAACCAAGTGCTTGACTTTATAGTCAGTTGGTTTTTCGCAAGCGATTGAGGTCAATAGCAGAAGAAATAAAAAGTTTTGAGTAAAAGTTATTGTTTTGAACCATTTCATAATCAATGAATTAAAGATTCAAGTTAGTAAATCATAATTAGATTACAATTTTAAAGCTTAAAATTTATAAAAACACCTACTCCGGGAAATAATTTTTCACCGGAACAAAGATCCAATAAAAACTTGTAGGATGAAGGTCATCTTGATACCAAAAGATTTTCTGCGGACTAGGATTACGTTTATTGTTTTTCATCCAAGGTAATGCCACTTTATCTTCACTGCTCATTCAGTGCCCCAAGCCCACGTTTACTTGGTGCAGGTAAACTTCTTCAAGTGTTCTCATTGTCCGATGATAAAAGTGCTTTTGATTTTCATATTGCCCGTACTTAATGGCGGAAGTTGTGCCTCCACATTTTCATAAAACGCGCTGTTTTAACAGCCCAATATTGTAATTGTAAAAAAGACGGAGAGGATAAAGAAAATTTTCAGTTTAATTAAATATTTTAATTTTTTAAATTAAGATAAAGCTGTTCAACTTTATCTCTAGCCCACTGTGTTTTTCTTAAAAATTTAAGACTAGATTTTATTGAAGCATCTTTTTTAAAACAATTGACATTAACTTTTAGCGCTAATTTTTCCCATCCATGACGTTCCACCAATACTTCTAAAATGGTTATCAACTTCACCCCGTGCAATGGGTTGTTGGGTTGTTCTTTATGAGGAACATTTTCTTTATCCATTAATAAACGAATTAATCCAATTTAAATTAAGAACAACATTTGGGTTTTGATTAAAGGGGATGCTGTATTTCCCAAAGATACCCCAAATCGAAAAACCTTCAAAACTTGTTTTAATGGTTTTCTTTAGGCAAAGTTCGTTAAGTGACTCCAAATTCTTTATGATTGCTTTTTAGGTCTCTAGCGATTTCACTTAATTCTTTTTCTTTTTCAAATTCTACAAAAAGATGTCCATCTACTAAGATTTTTGGATTTATAGATAGCTTATAAATTTCATGGTAAACCTCTCGTTTTGTGACGTCATCAAAGTCTTTATTTTTTCTGAGTCTCTTTCTGTACGTAATCCAATTTGATATCAGAATGAAAGGGTAGAAGAGTAGAAGTAAAAACAAAGATGTTGTCCTCAGTCGTGTTGGCTGAATGTGTTTTATTTTAAAGCCACTTAATTTTGCAAAGCAACGAAGTTTTAAAATGCCAATCAAAAAAATGTGACCATAATATATTTCATCCGTGATGTCTTCTTTAGACATCCAAATACTATCTAATTCGTTGGGAGCAATAATTGAATTAAATCGCTCACTTTCTGAAAGAAGGTAGCTCATTTTAGCTCTTAGGTTGGAGTAATTAGGAGTTGTAACAATAAGCCCTCCACCTTTTTTTATAACACGATTAAATTCTTTAAAAGAAGCCAATTGATCTGAGAAATGTTCTATACCTTCTTGACAGATTAAATAATCTGAACAAGCATCTTCAACAGGAAGACCTTCCGAAATATTTGCCCTTTTACAATCTAATCCTTCGATATTAAAATATTCAGGGAATAGATCTAACGGCAATGGATTCGCTCCAATTTCTTTTAAGGTTTTTGTAGTAACGCCATTTCCAGCAGGAAAATCTATGACAGATTTATTGAGAAACCTCCCTTTGTTTTTGTGTAGATATTTCTTAACATGATACTTAATACTTTTAGGGTTTTCCTCGTAATTCATTTTTTTCAATTTTCCCCCAAAACTTGTATTGGGTATGTCGTGTATTTAAGCCTCTAATTTAGTGAATACAAACCGAACAGAAAATCTGTGAGGACTTTAGTAAACATGCCAGAGCATATTATTTTTTTATACAGTGTTTGTATATAGTTGAGGTTGCATTAAAAAGGTTTTCATTCTTTTTTAAGAATCTAACATTATTGAATATAGCGTGAAATTTGGTTTGAATGTTTTCATTCTTTAAAACTTTTTTATTCAAATATTGCAAAAGTTTCAATGCACAAAATTTCTTGAATAGATCCCCGCCACAATGGCATTTATTTTTTGACAGAAGTCGTTGCTTTATTCCAATTAGAATAGCCCCAAAAATCCTTTCCACCATTAAATGTATTTTCAAGAAAAGTTAATAACTGATATTTAAACTTTTCGTGTTTCATTTTATCCCTATTGAGCTTAGCCTTTTTAGAATAATTCAATTGATCAATCCAACTTATCTTAGCCCGAAAATCCTTCATTACTTTTGGATGACTTGCATTGAAAACAGGGATTTTATCCATAGCACCGTAATTGAAAGTATCCGGCCTAGACTTGTATTCTTCATTAATTTTATCCCTCCCGTGGTGTATTGAATCTTGTTCTTTCTTTTTTGATTGCATCAGGTGGGGAGGACGAACCCATCCGTAATGATATACTGTTGCATTAACTTCAAGTACGTTTAGTTTCTCATCCGCTTTTTTTCTAAACGATTGAGCATCTTTATAAGAGTAAATCTCGGCATTATTCCTGACGATCCTGATTTCATCTTTATACCAACCATGAACCGGTAAATAATGCTCATAATCACCAAAAAAGTGATGATAATTAAATAGGAAACCATCAATATTTTTATTTGCTAAATTGTCAGTACAAGCCGCTACAATCATCGGATGGTCTTTTTCGTGAATTACCTCATCAGCTTGTAAATAGAAGCACCAATCTCCCTTACATTGGCTCATGGCGAATGTTGTTTCGTTGGCAAAAACTTTCCCATCAATGAAATCTCGTTCGGACCAAACTCTGTCAATTATTTTGATTTTATCGGAATTGATGGATTCAATTTCCTCTCGTGTTTTATCGTCTGAATCACAATCTCCCAACGCCACAATAAATTCATCAACTAGGGGTAATATGGATAAAATTGATTCCTTTATTGGAAAATAATACTTCGTAGCATTTCGTACCATTGTAAATCCGCTAATACTCACTTTTGATAGTTTTTATTGGTTAGTGTGTGAAATGATGCCTGAAAAAAGACGTTATTTTTTCGGAACAAACACCCTCCGAATTTTTATTTTCACCTTAAATCTCTTCACAGCTAAATTATAAAAATTTGGTGGCCTTGTAAAATAAGCAGAAACCTTTCTATTTAGTGATTAACAGCAGTGTTTTATGGGCTATTTTGAAGGGCATTTTACATTTTTTCTAATACCCAACTTGGCGCAATTTTCATAATCCAAGCGATTAATCGCCATCTTTTGGTTATGTAAACTTTTTTTTCTGTTTTAAAATTGCCGAATAGATTTGGTTGGAAGCTTTTTTTACGGGGGCTCCCCAAAAAAGCCCCTCACCTTTGGCCATGGGTGTGTCAACAAGACCGGGTTGGACATCAGTAATTTTTAGGTTTAATTTTTCATTTTTAGCAATACATCTCAAGGCTTCAAGATAATTTGCTTGAAATGCTTTCGACGCACTATAAGAAGGACAATATCGATTACCTCTTAAAGAGGCGATAGATGAAATTCCAACGAGATGCCCATGACCTTTCTTTTTTAACTTTGAAAACATAAATTCATAGACTTTGGCAATGCCGTTGACATTAGTTTTGATTACTTTATTTTCAATCTACCAGTCCAATTCTTGATTCAATTCAGAAACTCCAGAGGAAACGATGACTAAATCAACTACTTTCAGTTGGCTAAAAAGCGATTCCATTTTTTCGTCTGAATTGTTTATTTCTGTTATATCGTGCTCTTGAACTAAAATACGATTTTTAGAATTTTCTTTTATTTCGTTTAATAATTCTGTTCTACGTCCAGTGATTCCAACAGTCCAATTGTTATCAATAAGTATTTCAGCCAAACCTCTTCCAATTCCAGAAGTTCCTCCAATAATAATGGCTTTTTTCATTTTATTTTTTAAAATCCAAGTTGATTTTCTGTAATGCACTACAACGGGAGACTTCGCAATAAGCCTCATTTTAGTTAAAGATTAATATATTATAACGATTTACAGCATTTCTAAACCGTTGCTTTCTCTTAAAAAAGCACTGTGATTGTATCCGTTTTTCTTCAATATAACCCTTTAAATCAGCGATAAATACCTTGATTTGTGATGATAAATTCAATACGCTCCTTAATTCTTTAAGTAGAAGACTATGGACAAACAGATCTACCAGTCGTACATAAGAGTTTTGATCTACCATAGATTCTAAATCCATCATGGAGAGTTGGAATCTATCAATTTCTTGATCGATATGATGCATAGGTGTTGATTTTGAGGCACTTACAAGATACAGAAAACTACTGTTTTAAACAAAAAAAGAATTGTTAAATCATGGGTTTTTGCGCAGTCTGACGATCTAGTGTAAGAGTAGTAGCGGATTTCTACTCACTAACCTTTTAGTTTTGTACTAACCTTTGTTTTATGTTCATACTTTCGTTTTATCACTTAAACCGCTATTACTTATACACAATGTTATGCACTTTTATTCCTTATCTCAATCCATTTATGTCATATCGTGACACAAAATTCCAAACCAATTCAGATGTGTTCTGACCTTGAAAAGTTGCGCTAAACCAAATATGGTCTCCTCCAATATATTTGTAATGCTCAACAGAAACTAAGCTATCTCCTTGATCATAAACATAATGTTCAATATTGTTGTCACTTGTTACGGTTGGGGTTAAAACTGTATTATTAAAATTATTCCAATGGTCCAACGTACTTTGGGTAGAGTTATAGTCACTACTCCCATTATAGGGGAGAACGCCATCAGAAGTTCCATGAAGATGTATTACCGGCATAGGATGACTGGTAGGTCCAGTACAATCTAACATAACTCCCGAAACAGATGCTACCGCAGCAATTAAATCACTTTTATAGTTCGCAAGTCCATACGCCATCATGCCTCCATTTGAGTATCCAGCAGCATAAATTCTCTCCATATCTACATTATACTGAGATGAGATTTCAGTTATCATGGATTCAATAAATCCAAAATCATCAGCATTACTTTTATTGTCTCCTCCTAATGGACAAGCGTTCCAATGAGATAAACCATCTAAACAACTACCTTGAGGATAGATTAAAATAAAAGTGTCAGCTTCTGCCAATGAGCGCATATCTGCTTCTTGCATATAATCACTTGCACTACCACTAAACCCATGAAAATTCAGCATAAGTGGAACAGAAGATGTTCCATCATAAGCGTTTGGTATATACAACACATATTCTCTGTTGAGACCGTCATGAACTATAGTCTGTGCATTTGTATTTGAGTAACATTCCTCTGGATTTTTATTATCATCTTTTTTACAACTGCTTAGAATTGATAATAAAATGGTAAATAGTAAAATTGCTTTTTTCATTATACAGTTTCTTTAATTTTTTTAACGCCTATTTCTTTTTGGTCAAGGAAATAGAATGTCCATTTATTAGATTTAAAATCAATCTTTTTCTTTGGACTTTTCAGTTTGACAATGACTTCTAATATATAAATTTTCATTCATTGAGCTCTTAAACAACTATTTTTCATATGCAACTTAAGTTTACCTTCAATAAGAAAAACTTATTAATTCATAAGAAATTATAAATTAAAAAATCCCAAAACTTGATTTAGGTTTCCTAATTTAGAAAAAAAATAAAATATTATGAGCGAAAGTAAATGTCCTTTTCACGGATCGACCACCACACCTAACCTAGGTACTCAAAACAAAGACTGGTGGCCAAACCATCTAAACATAGATATATTACGCCAACACAGTGATCGAAGCAACCCACTACCCGAGTTGGACTACAAGAAAGAAGTAAAAAAACTGGATCTTGAAGCTGTAAAAAAAGACATCAAAGTCATGTTAAAAGACTCCCAAGATTGGTGGCCTGCAGATTATGGTCACTACGGTCCTTTTTTCATCAGAATGACTTGGCACGCAGCGGGAACCTATCGAACAGGAGATGGTCGAGGTGGTGCTGCAACAGGAGCACAACGATTTGCTCCGCTTAATTCTTGGCCTGATAATGGAAATTTAGATAAAGCGCGTCGTTTGCTTTGGCCCATTAAAGAAAAGTATGGAAATAAACTCTCTTGGGCAGACTTACTTGTTCTAGTAGGAAATGTAGCCATTGAAGACATGGGAGGCCCCAACCACGGAACAGTGATGGGAAGAGAAGATATTTGGCAACCTGAAAAAGATATTTATTGGGGAGCAGAAGACGAGTGGCTTGGTGACAATCGTTATGGAGACACTCGTCAATCTCTTGAAAATCCCCTCGCTGCAGTACAAATGGGGTTGATCTATGTCAACCCTGAAGGTCCCAACGGAAATCCTGACCCAGCACTTTCCGCTCAGGATGTTCGTGAAACCTTCAAACGTATGGCAATGAATGACGAAGAAACAGTAGCACTTACCGCAGGAGGACATACTTTCGGTAAAGCACACGGTGCAGGGGATGCTGCTTTGGTAGGTGCAGAGCCTGAAGGAGCTCCTATGGAACAGATGGGGTTGGGCTGGAAAAATAAACACGCTTCTGGACTAGGTGTAGATACAATCACTAGTGGTATAGAAGGTCCTTGGACAACAAACCCAATTCAATGGGATATGGGCTATTTAGAACTTCTCTTCAAGTATGAATGGGAATGTAAAAAAAGTCCCGCTGGAGCTTGGCAATGGCATCCGATAGACTGTGCAGTAGAAGATATGGTTCCTCAAGTGGACAGAAGCGACGAAAAAGTACTTCCCATGATGACCACAGCAGATATGTCCCTAAAGGCAGACCCACATTACAAAGCCATTTGTGAACGCTTTTTAGTAAACCCAGAGGAATTTGGAGAAACTTTTGCTCGTGCCTGGTTTAAACTTTTACACCGCGATATGGGCCCAAAAACCAATTATATCACTGGAGATTATAAAAATGTAGAATACATCTGGCAAGATCCAACTCCTGCGGGAAAAATTTTAACTCCTGCTGAAGAACAAAATTTACGTGAGGCACTTTCCAATTCTGGTCTCAGTATCCAAGAAATGGTAAACACCGCTTGGGCAAGTGCCAGCACTTTCCGCGGATCAGACAATCGCGGTGGTGCCAATGGAGCTCGTATCCGCCTTGCACCTCAAAAAGATTGGGAAGTCAACCAACCCGAAAAGCTTGCAAAAGTTCTAGGTCTATATGAGCAAATTGCAAAGGAACACAACACTAGTGTTGCAGATGTGATCGTTACAGCAGGTGCTGTAGGAATTGAAAAAGCAAGTGGTCAAAAAGTAGCCGTTAATACAGGTCGTGGTGATGCCACTCAAGAAAGCACTGATATAGATTCATTCGATCTTTTAAAACCCAAAGCATGTGGTTTCAGAAACTACTCTGAAAAAGAGTTTGCTGTAAGTCCAGAAGAAATCCTTCTTGACAAAGCCCAGTTGTTAGGACTCACCCCTGCAGAAATGACAGTGCTCGTGGGAGGAATGCGTGCAATGAAAATTTCTCACACAGGCGAGGGAGTTTGGACCGATGGACAGTTAAGTAATTCCTGGTTTAAGACCTTACTCGCGATGGATGTGGAATGGAGTTCTACGGGTTACAATAGTTATGTAGCCAAAGATCGTAACACAGGTGCAGAAGTCAGAACCGCTTCAAGAACAGATCTTGTTTTCGGTTCCAACTCTGAACTAAGAGCTATTGCTGAGGTCTATGCACAGGACGATAACAATGATAAATTCGTATCCGATTTTATCCAGGCATGGAATAAAATCATGAATGCAGATCGTTTTGATTTAAAATAGATTCAAAATTTATCTTAGTTTTAAAAAACCCGATTTCATATCGGGTTTTTTGTTTCATGGATTTGAAACATAATGTAATTCACACTAAGATTTGCTAAGAATCAATAGATTTTAAATACCCTTGTTTTGCAATTGAATTCGTATTTTTGTGTGAGAAGTTAATGGAATTGCAAAAAAGGAAAAACCTGCACAAACCGATTCAAAAGTAATCCGTCAGCGACAAGTGCTCCCGGGCGGTGCTTTGATGTTGATTGCACTTCTATTATCCATAGCTTTTGTTTCATACCTATGTCATTGGAAGGCAGACTATAGTAATCTAGGAGCATTCAAAGTCAAAACTGTAAAAGCTTAAAATCTACTCAATAATCTTGGGAGCATTGGTGAGTCATTTTTTTGTGTCTCAAGGGATAGGATTGGCATTCATTTTTTTTCCGTATTTACTTGAACTTAGTCGATTTTAATTGTTTTTTAATAGCAGTATACATCGTTGGGCCCCAAACTGGGGATGGGGTATCGCTCATAACCTTTGGATCAGATTACCCATACAATTTGTGTTGATCTACTGGGCCTATGCCAACAGAAACGTTAATCAATTTTTAACAATAGCATCCGATCTTATTTGATTGTAAAACAACTCCTTATACGTTTAAAAAATTAATTGTAATTTCATTCCCATTAGTTTTAAAAATGATTTTCATTTATGAAAAAGAATACTTTCTCAAAGATTATTAGTGGATCCTTACTGATTTTACTGATTTTCATTTTTTTTGGTTTAAAACCTGAAGAAAAAGTAGACTTCAGTACACAGGTAAAACCAATCCTCAACAAGCGTTGTATCTCCTGTCACGGGGGCGTTAAAAAAAACGCAGGATTGAGCTTTCTATTTCAAGAAGAAGCGATGTCAGTCACCGAATCAGGAATGCCTGTTATTCTCCCTGGCAATGCAAAAAAAAGTCTTTTGATCCAAAAACTACATGAGACGGATCCCGAGCAGCGAATGCCTTACCAAAAAGAACCGCTATCAAAAGAAGAAATTGACATACTTACGCGCTGGATAGATCAAGGGGCAGAATGGGGAGCGCATTGGGCATATACTGTTCCCAAAAAAGAGACATTGCCCGAGGTTGCAGACGAATTTGAGGAGTTAGGTTTTTTAAGACAACCCATCGACTACTTTGTTGCAGCCCGAATGGAAGAACTAAAATTATCTCCCAACCAGATCGCTGATAAAGAAATTTTGGCAAGACGCGTAGCATTTGATTTGACAGGACTTCCCCCTGCGCGGCCTCTTTTTGATGCTTTTATTTCTAGTAAAATAAGTTATGAAAATCTCGTTGACAGCCTTTTACATTCTAATGGCTATGGCGAGAAATGGGCAAGCTGGTGGCTCGATTTGGCCCGTTATGCCGACACCAAAGGTTATGAAAAAGATGCTGGCCGTTCCATATGGCAATACCGCGATTGGGTTATTCGCGCCCTCAATGATGACATGCCCTACAACGCATTTTCTATTGAACAATTGGCAGGAGACTTGCTGCCCAACCCTAGTGCGGATCAATTGATTGCTACCGCCTTTCATCGCAATACCATGAGCAACGACGAAGGAGGAACAGAAGATGAGGAGTTTAGAGTCGCCTCTGTGATCGATCGTGTTAATACCACTTTTGATGTATGGCAAAGCACGACCATAAGTTGCGTCCAATGTCACAGTCACCCCTATGATCCCATTAAGCAAAATGAATATTATCAATTAATGGCATTTTTTAATAATTCCAGAGATGAAGACACCCCCGACGAAGCGCCAAATTTTAGAATTTATTCTGATGAAAACACAAAAAGGATCGCGTCCATTTTGGAATGGAGTGCTCAATATGGGGACAAAAAAACCATCGAGGATTTAGATAAATTCTTTCAGTATTTAGAACCCAAATACCAATTGCACAATTGTAAAGACTTTGTTAATGGAGAGCTTTCCGATTCAAAATATCTCGCACTTCGAAACAATGGCTCCGCCTATCTCAGAAATGTCAATACCCAGGGAAATACGAATTTATACTTTTATTATACCGCCAGCCCAAGGGGAACGGAAATCACCATTCGCAATGGAAGTGCTAAGGGAGAAGTCTTAGCTAAATTTCCTGCCAAGAAAAGCAAATGGACCATTGCGAAAGTTCCATTCAAGCCAGTAAACGGAACCATAGATTTGTATATCGAATCTAAAAACGATGCGATTACCCCCCTAAGAACGGGGAGTAAAATTCTATGGTTTGCCTTTGTCCCTGAACTTCCTGGTAAAGGGGAAATAGGGTATAATAAAATTGAAAAAGAACTTCTCGAACTAATTAACAACCCTGAAACTTTAACCCCTATTATGATCGAAAACCCCAAGCACATGCAGCGAAGTACGCATGTTTTCGACAGAGGAGATTGGACTTCCAAAGGGGAAGAGGTCACAGCAGGCACTCCCGAATTTCTAAACAATTGGGACAATGAATGGGAGAAAAACAGATTGGGGTTGGCCAAATGGATTGTCAGTGAGGAAAACCCCTTAACTGCCAGAACGCTAATTAACAGGGTTTGGTATCAACTTTTTGGTCGGGGTATCGTGAGTACAATCGAGGACATGGGAACCCAATCAGAACCCCCATCACACCCCGCTTTATTGGATTGGATGGCGGTAAATTTTATTGAATCTCAAGACTGGAAGTTGAAAAGTCTCATGAGATCCATAGTGCTTTCTGGAACCTACAGACAGAGTTCAAAAATCAATAAAGAAAAACAACAAATTGATCCCAAAAACGAATATTATGCACGCGGGCCTAAGCTTAGAATGAGTGCTGAAGAAATTAGAGATCAAACTTTGGCTGTTTCAGGCCTATTGTCAAAAAAAATGCATGGTCCTGGTGTAATGCCACCTCAACCAGAAGGTATTTGGGGACATGCCTATATGGGAGACCTTTGGAAAGTAAGTAAAGGAGAAGATCGTTACAGAAGAGCGGTTTACACTTATTTTAAAAGAACAAGTCCCTATCCTTCTTTCATGACTTTTGATGCAGGAAGCAGAGAGGTTTGCTCGGTGAGAAGACTCCCTACCAATACTCCGCTCCAGGCCTTGGTTACCTTAAACGATCCGGTCTATTTGGAAGCTGCGATGAATTTTGCAAAAACTCATTTGGAGCAAAATTCAATAGAAGACGCCATAAAAATGATGTATAACAAAGCGACTTTTAAAAAAATTAATGCTCAAAAACTCGAGGTCTTAAAAGATCTTTATGATGCTGCAATTACCGAATATGAAGAAGACCCCGCCGCACTTGATGGATTTTTAGACCTTAAAGAAATTACTGACAAAAGATTGGCAGCACTCACTTTGGTCGCGAATGCGATTATGAATTTAGATGAATTTTTGACCCACGCTTGATTATGGATAACTATAAAAAATTAATACAAGAACAACTGTTGAGAAATGCGCAAGTCAACAGCAGAAGACATTTTCTGAAAGACTGTACTTTGGGGATTGGCGGATTGGCATTGGGAAGCTTTTTACAATCTTGCAGTCCCAATTCTATTCCCAAAAACAACTACAGTACCGCAGACAGGACACTCAACCCTTTGGCTCCGCTTGCTCCTCCTTTTGCTCCAAAAGTGAAGAGTGTGATTTACTTGCATATGGTTGGTGCGCCTTCTCAATTAGAGATGTTTGATTACAAACCGGAACTACAAAAATTACACAATCAAAAGTGTCCAAAATCTCTTTTGGAAGGGAAAAAGTTTGCTTTTATACGCGGCGAACCCACCATGCTAGGACCACAAGCTTCCTTTTCTCAAGCGGGGGAATCTGGAAATTGGATTTCTGAATATTTACCCCATTTTAAAAAAGTAATCGATGATGTCGCTTTTTTAAAGGCAGTCCATACCGACCAATTCAATCATGGTCCAGCACAGCTCCTGATGCATACTGGAAGTGCTCGTTTTGGACGACCAAGTTTAGGATCTTGGGCGACCTACGGATTGGGAACTGAAAACCAAAATTTACCCGGTTTTGTAGTGCTCAGCTCGGGAGGGACACCTGATGCGGGTAAAAGTGTCTGGGGAAATGGTTTTTTACCTTCTGTATATCAAGGAGTTCAATGCCGATCGAAGGGAGATCCAGTGCTCTACCTTAAAGATCCCAAAGGCGTTTCTAGAGGTTTAAAAAAAGATATTGTCTCCGCCATAAATTCGATCAATCATCAAGAGTTTATAAAACATGAAGATCCTGAGGTTTTGTCCAGAATCAATCAATATGAAATGGCTTACCGGATGCAAATTGCGGTACCCGAAGTGATGGACATTAACAGCGAGCCAGAATCTATCAAAGAAATGTATGGTGTCAAACCAGGGGAAGAATCCTTCGCAAACAATTGTCTTTTGGCAAGAAAAATGGTTGAGGAAGGCGTTCGTTTTGTTCAGCTTTATGACTGGGGCTGGGACACCCATGGGACGAATCACAACACTTCTGTGGATTTGGGCTTACGCAATAAATGCCGTGAAATTGATCGTCCAATTACGGCACTTCTTTTGGACTTAAAACAAAGAGGGCTTTTAGACGAAACGCTGATTGTCTGGGGAGGTGAATTTGGAAGGACGCCAATGCAAGAAACCCGAGAGGGAAAAACAAATAAATTTAAAGGACGCGACCATCACGGCGATGCTTTCACCATGTGGATGGCTGGCGGGGGAATTAAAAAAGGAGCCCTTCATGGGGCAACGGACGAAATTGGGTTTTCTGGAGTTGAAGGACGCGTTTCAGTTCATGATATTCAAGCAACGATTCTTCATTTACTTGGGTTTGATCACGAACAATTCACCTATGATTATCAGGGACGACCTTTTCGACTTACTGATGTTGCGGGCAATGTGATCCAAGAAATTCTAGCATAATCCTTTTTAAATTGATAAAATAGTTTTCTATATCTCTTAAGCATTTAATAAAAATTAAAAAAACAACAAGCATTTGATAGATTCATTGGTAACACTTCTCGGTAGATTTCACCCTTTAATCGTTCACCTTCCAATTGGTTTTTTATTACTTGGCCTGATGATGACTTTTTATGACCGGAAAGAAAAAAAGCATCTGGGAATACTTAAGTTCGCCTTCTTATGGGGCGCCCTAAGCACCCTGCTTGCCTTAATAACAGGATTGGTTCAATACGACCAAGAGGGCTATCAATGGCGTGATATTCAATGGCATTTGATTTTTGGAATTCTTACAACATGCCTTTCTTTTGCGTATTATTTTCATCTTATTGACTTTGCATTTTTTAAAAGAATCCCAGAAAAATTATTAGCCTTCAGCTTGTTATTTGTTTTAATACTTACGGGACACTTAGGGGGCAATCTCACCCATGGATCAGATCACTTAATCGAACCTCTCCCCCAAGGTTTAAAGAACGCTTTGGGAATGGAAACCCCTGCGGTTTCGTTTGAATTAAACCCTGACACCTTCCGCGAATTACCACTATATGGCGGTGTTGTTCAGCCCATTTTAGACCTTAAGTGCGTGAGTTGTCACAACCAGAAAAAATCAAAGGGAGAATTACTTTTAAATGATTATGAAGGAATTGTTGCAGGGGGAGAAAGCGGCGAGGTGATCAATTTTGAGGTCCCAAGAAAAAGTCTAATTTGGAAATACATTCATCTTCCGTTGGAGGACGAAATGCACATGCCCCCAAAGGCAAAAACACAGCTAACCAAAGCAGAAATTAAAGTAATTAGCCGATGGATTGAGTTGGGCGCAGATGAAAAAAAAGTCATCAAGGACCTAGGTTTGGAGCGAAGTATTTTTAGTAGTTTTTTTCCAAAAAATACTATGGGAATTTACCCTAAAATTGAAATTCCTCCTGCGAATACTGAGGTAGTAGAAAACTTAAAAGATTTAGGAATTAATATTGCTCCAATATTTAAAACTGCTGCTTTTTTAGAAGTTTCTTGCGTCAACATGTCTCTTTTTGAAGATCAATTTTTGGATTCGTTACTTCCAATAAAGGATCACATTGTTTATCTAGATTTAGGTAAAACAAAAATAACAGATAGTGTTTTTAGCTCACTTGTAAAGTTCCAACATTTAACGGTGCTTAAGTTAGACAATACCGAGATTACTGGAAAAGGAATCGGTCAACTGTCAGGGTTGCTTCACTTAAAACAAATTAATCTGACCAATTCCAATTTCGATTTTAAAATTCTCCCAACTTTATTTTCTTTTCCCGCTTTGACGGATGTGTTTTTATTTCAAAAAGACTCAATGGATTATAATTCCGAGAATATACCGCAAAAATTAAAAGGTGTTTTCGAGTTTGGGAATTACAAAGTGGACGCCATTCCGAGTGATAAAATTATTTACTGAGTTTACTTTTTAAAATTCTCCCACAATTAGTTTCCCCTCTTGATTGATAAAATAGGTGATGCCAGTTTTTTGACTTTTAGTTTTTAACAGATAGCCTTTTGGATTTATGATTTGTTCCATAATTAAATCATTTCCTTGATGGGATTCTTTAATCGGAAACTTCACCTTAAGGTCTGTTTTATCTCCAGAGGAACGCAAAACTTTTCTATAATGCTCATACATCCATAAAACAAGTTGTGCATCTTCGGGATATTCAAACTGTGGGATGTTTTTGTTCGCCGATTTTTTATTGAAATGAACAAAACCCCACCTTTCAGGTTCATGCATGTTGATCACTTCTTGTGGACTCCACACCCAATTGTACTCTGGTAAAAACTTTCCTTGTGGATCTTTTTTTCGATAATATTTATTGTTTACTAATTCGTAATCCCATTCAACTCTAGAAAAATTTAAACGCCAAGTTTCACCTTCTGGAGGTTGCTTCTCATTCGTCGCTTCGAGCAATGATTCCCAAGGAATCGCAATCTCTACAGTCCAAAACTGATCGATATCCGAGGCGTCGTTTATTGTCCCTGAGACATTAACATTCGATTGAAAACCTTTGACATCCCACTGATTTAAAACCACAGGATGGTTCCGATAGGGCTTGGTTAAAAACAAATCCCAAACAGTATTTAAGGCATTGACTTCGATTTCCATATAATTGTGGGTGTCCCCATCAGGATCAATAAAAATCTCAAAATCATTGTTATAAAAAATCACGGTATCCCGCTGTTTAAGATCTCCCCAAATGTGTGGTTCTTTTAATTTCGTAAAAAAATAAAGATTTTTATCATCCCATAGCATTTTCATTCGGGTCTCAAACCTCGGAATTTTCACCCCTTCAATGTCAATAAAGGGTTCGGTCCAAGCATTGTCTTTCCATACTTGCTCATTATCTTTCCCATCGACAGTGATTTCTTGAGTTGTATAGTTCGCCACATAGTTTTTCGGCAATTTAGGTAACGGAACTTCTTTGTTCTCCCCTTGGGGGTTCGAACACGAGACCAAGGCCAATAATAATAAAGCAGAAAATTTCAATAGATTAACAGACATTAACGGGTTGTGGTTTTAATTAGTTCGTAAATTACAATTTAATTTTTTTAAACCTGAACTAAATTTCACAACCATTGGGACTTAAAAACAGGCATTTGTTTTTATGTAAAGCAACTCCCCTAAATTTTTAAAAAGAAAAAACAAGAACCAGGGTTTATGATTAAAAAAACCACCACACCTGGATTTAATATTAAAAGACCCGAGGGTGTAAGTAAGCACTTATAATTATGACTTATGACATCGTTAAACGCCTTAAAACAGGAGTAATGCAGCTTTTTTGATATTAATTTAACAGTAAGTGATTACTTATAAAATTTTAATTTTTATGCTTTTCGAGAAAACCATTCACCACAAGAAATGAGTCAACTTTAATCATGCTAGCATCATAAGCTCCATTCTCGGCATTTCTATTGTGATTAAAAAAGCCATGTTTTTCTCCTTCGTAGAGGTGTGTAACGCATTCATTCCTATATGTTTTCATTTTCGAATCAAACTTCAAAACTGTTTTATAATCAACAGTGGTGTCAGCTTTCCCGTGAAAAATTATTGTAGGAGGGGTGTTTTCATCTATAAAGTTATAAGGAGATAGGAATTCAGGAGCAACACCTAATTTTGTTAAAGTGTAATTCTTTTTTTCCCATGAAGAGCTTATCTTTTCAAAGGGGTATAAAATCACAACAGGATTAAATAAAATCATGGCGTTGGGTCTAGAGCTCACATTTTTATCTTCAGTTACCTCATCGTGCATTGGAATTGTCCCAGTTGCCGCAGCTAAATGCCCTCCCGCAGAACCACCACTTGCTACAATTTTATCGGGAATTACCCCCAAAGCATCAGCATTTTTTCTCACCCATCTGATGGCTGATTTCGCATCCTTTACTGCATAAACCGCAGTTGTATTGTTTCTAGAAGAGACCCTATAATCTGCTAATATTGCAACCATTCCTCGAGCACTTAAATACTTACAATGTTCAAGAAATTGGTTTGGATTTCCCCCTTTCCAGCCTCCCCCAAAGAAAAAAACAATGGCAGGCCTGGGATCATTTTTTATAGATTGTGGAGGATTAAAAATCCATAACTTAAGATTCAATTCATTAACTTTTTTATAAACAAGGCTGGTGTCACTTTCAATTTTAGGAGGATAAACACTTTGAGAATATAGGCATCCTGTATTGACAAAAATTAATGTCATAGACAACAAACAAACCACATCAATTTTTTTCATGAATCAAGATAAATGTTTTAATACCTTCAAACTTAAAATAATGACCTGACTTTACCAACTATTTTCACTGTCATGAAAACCACCTAGAAATTTAAATACGCTTAAATTGTAGTAATTTAATTTTCATAAATAATTAAACAAATACGATGAAATTAAAAGAAGTAACTGTTTTTGGCGCTACGGGGTTGATAGGGAGTTCCCTATTAGAAATTCTATTAAATGACACTGATTGTGGTAAAGTAAATGTAGTCACAAGGGCTCCTTTTTCTATAATTAACAAAAAAATCGAGTCACATGTTATTGACTTTTCTAACCCTCAATCTATTTCAAAAATTGTTAAAAACAGCCAAGTGGTTTTTGCAGCCATTGGGACTACGCAATCTAAAGTCAAGAGGGACCAAGAAGCCTATCGCAAGGTCGATATGGAAATTATAATAAATATTGCAAAAGCCTGTAAGACTCATAATGTGGAAAACTTTTCATTTGTATCCTCTTCAGGTGCTAATGAACATGCAAAAGGTTTTTATCTAAAACTGAAAGGCCAAATTGAAGCCGCCGTCTTAAGCTTAGAATTACCTTCAACTTCAGTTTTTCGCCCCTCTCTTTTAATGGGCAAAAGAAAAGAGAAACGTTTTGGAGAAAGAATAGCACAATGGGTTATGCCATTATTTTCTCCATTTATGCCTTCTAAATACCGACCAATAAGTGCAGCACTTGTTGCTAAATCGATGGTTAATATCTCAAAATCATCTCCATCTGGTTTTAATGTTTACCATTTCGAAGAAATAATGAGGGGGTCAAAATAATTAAATAACCACCATGTTGCTTAAAGTTATATTCTACTAAATTAGCATCTTAGACGTTTTAAAGCTAAACCAAGCAAATGAAAAAGTTAATTTTAAAGTTATTTATATTATTCACTATAATTAATTGTACTACCAGTGAAGAAGATGATGTTAAAGTCGCAACTAAGTTCAAGCTTATCGTAACAGCTCAAGATGGAGGGGCTGTGTCTTCTGTTGGCGGATCTTTTGAACAAGGGACGGAAGTATCAATTACAGCCAGTGCCGATAAAGGCTACGAGTTTACAGGCTGGACCGGCAGTGAAGAAACCTCTAACAAGGTCACTCTTACGATAAATTCAGACCTTACACTTACTGCTAATTTTCAGTTAGTAGAAGAAGTAGTAACACAATTTACTGTTACTATAACCGCAGAAACCGGAGGGATCGTATCTGCCTCTGGAGGGAGCTTAAATGAAGGCACCATATTATCAATTACTGCTACAGCTGATGAAGGATATCAGTTCACCGGCTGGACAGGTAGTGATGAAGCTTCTAATGTGATAAGTATAACGATAAATTCAGACCTTATACTTACTGCTAATTTTCAATTAATTGAAGTTTCCTCCACTTATTACACTAGTGGTCAGCTGTTACCCAACGACAATATCTCTGATTGGTTTGATAGATCCTTGGATGTTTATGGTATTAAGCTACTCGTAGCGGGTAATGTAGGTGGTCAACCTGCCGTTGATGATGAATGGGCCAAAAAAGTAGCACAAACATTTAAGTTATTAATGAATAAAGATGCTCCAGGAATTAATTCTGTTGCACAAGAAAAAATGATAAAAATTCTTTTAGGAGAGGAAGGTTGGCATAAAGGATTACCAACAGGTCAAAGAATTGGCTATGGTGGAGGGAGTGAATATAGTCCAAGTCCATTGTCAGACGAAGGAATCAGTAGTTATAATGGATTACAAGCTCTATTTGATTCCATGGCTCTAGACGATATGGTATGGTATAAAAATGTTGACAGTCAAAAAACGGGTAATGACGATATCGTAGAGCTTTTAGAACATGTTTTACATACACTTCATAGATTTGGAACCAGAGGAGCTGTTGAAGGGTCATTTAATGCACTAAACATAGAGGCAGAGGATCAAGATATTACTAATACAGAAATATATCTTGCAATGATTGAAGCGCATACAAATGGTGTTTTTGGTATTGAAGGATATGGCGATGATATAACAAACCGAGATGCTTGGCCGGTAATGCTTAAAGAGTATCAATATTTGTTAACTTTTGGAATGTGGGGCTTCGGCACAGAATTTTGGGAAGGCGGATCCCTCGCTCCAGAATGGAACGATAACGCTAATACTCCAGAAGGTGTTGAAGAGAATAACCCTTTAGGCTTCGCTTTGTTTAACAATTATATTGCTCCAGTATTATCTAAGCCAGACATCAGCACATTAAGATCAATGTTCCAGGATAACGATGAAGGGGAATCGGGATATCAGCCAGATTCAGAATAAAGTCTTTCTAATAAAAGAAACTTTTTGTGTTAAATGCAATCTAAATTATAAGCTTTGATTGCATTTAGCGCAAAAATTTTAGATTTTTCTAAAGTTGAAAAGTTTTGGAAATAATCAACGATAATGCCCAGCACTTCTTTATAATCTGCCGCTAGTAAACAAACAGGCCAGTCAGAACCATAAAGTAAACGATCCGTCCCAAAAGCACTGACAACACTTGCCAAGTAGGGGGTAAAATCACTTTTCACCCATTCAAAATTTTTGGTTTCAGTGACCATTCCAGATATTTTGCAAAATACATTTTCATGTTTTGACAACAAAAGGATGTTTTTCACCCATTCCGCATCTAATTTTTCAGATACACTAGGTTTGGCGATATGGTCTAAAACAAAAATTTGATTCGGGAATTTTTCAACCATTTCAAGGGTTGCAGGAAATTGTCGTGGGTAAATTAACAGGTCGTAAGAAAGTCCATATTGAGATAATTTTCCAACACCATTTTGGAAATCTTTATTTAATAAAAAATCATCTTTTTCTGCTTGGACGATGTGTCGTACTCCTTTGAAATATTCATTATGTGAATAATTGGCAAGACGCTCTTCAACATTTCCAGCCCTTAAATCCACCCAACCCACGACGCCTTTTAGAAATGGATTTTCTTGAGCACACTTTAAAAGAAACTCGGTTTCTTCCTCTGATTGATCCGCCTGAACAGCAATACAACCTGCAACACCATTGGCATCCAAAATAGGTTTTAAGTCTTTTGGCAGAAAATCTTTCCGAAGAACCTCCATGGAATCCTCAATCCAATGGTCTCTGACAGGATCATATTTCCACAAATGCTGGTGGGCATCAATGATCATTTATTGATAGTTTTTACACAATTGTTTGGACACACCCAAACCTTCAATTCCAAGTTCAACTACGTCTCCTGCTTTAAGATATTTGGGGGGCGTCAGTCCAAGGCCAACACCGAAGGGTGTTCCGGTTGAAATTATATCTCCTGGCAAGAGCGTCATGAATTGACTGATATGACTTACCACCTGCTGTATGTTAAAAATAAAATCTGAAGTATTGCTGTCTTGCATCATTTCGCCATTTAACTTTAACCAAAGGTCTAAATTATTGGGATCAGCAATTTCATCTTTTGTGGCAATAAAAGGACCAACTGGCGCAAAAGAATCACAACTTTTCCCCTTCACCCACTGTCCAGATCTTTCCAGCTGAAAAGCTCTTTCGCTTACATCATTGTGCAATACATAGCCCGCAACATGATCCAAAGCATCCGTTTCTTCAACATAAGAGGCTTTCGCTCCGATGACAATCGCCAATTCTACTTCCCAGTCAGTTTTCTCACTTCCTTTGGGAATAATAATGTCATCATTTGGCCCTACCAAAGCTGAAGTTGCTTTAAAGAACAGCACGGGTTCTTGAGGGACTTCCATGCCACTTTCAGCGGCGTGCTTTGCATAATTTAAACCCACACAAACAATTTTTGAAGGCCGAACCAATGGAACTCCCAATCGAACTTCTGACCCAATTTTGGGACACTGATTTTGGTTGTTATCCAACCATTCAGAGAGCTTATTGATGCCCCCATTCCCAAAAAACTCTTCGTTATAATCCGAACCAAAACCCGAGACATCTATTTTTGTTCCGTTGGCTAATTGAACTCCAGGTTTTTCATGACCGATTGCTCCAAATCTAATTAACTTCATTTTATTGTTTTATTAGTTTCCATTTAATTTTATGAATCCGCCATCAATTGGATAGTCAGATCCTGTGATAAATCCTGCTTCCTCTGAACATAAAAATAATGCTAGGTCTGCTATTTCTTGAGGTTTCCCCATTCGACCTATGGGTTGTGTTTTTGAGAGTTTCTCAAACATTTCAGCTTCTTTTCCAGGATAGTTTTTATTGATAAAACCATCCACAAACGGGGTGTGAACTCTGGCAGGAGAGATGCTGTTACAACGAATGTTCGAAGTCAAATAATCTTTTGCGATGGCATAGGTCATGGTCAACACGGCGCCTTTGGTCATCGAGTAAGCAAAGCGATCGTTGAGCCCTACATGCGAGGCAATAGAGGCCAGATTTAGAATCACGCCACTTTTTTGATTTTTCATCACGGGGATGCATGCTTTAATGCAATTATAAACCCCTTTTATGTTAACGCTGTACAGGCGGTCAAGGTCTGCTTCTTCTACAGATTCAATATTTCCAACATGAGAAATTCCAGCATTATTTATTAAGACATCAATCCTATCACTTTTTGCGATTTGAGCGACTACAGCATTTACGTTTTTCTGATTGGATACATCACAGGCATGTACTTTTGCTAACGCTCCTGTATTATTAATTTCCTCCTCAGTTTCTTTTGCAGCAGTTTCGTTAAAGTCTAAAATATGAATTTTTGCCCCTTGAGTGGCAAAGGTAACCGCAATGGCTTTTCCTATTCCGCTTCCTCCACCAGTAATTAATACGGTTTTGTTTTTTAAACTAAATTTTGACATTTTAAAAGCTGTTTTATAATGACATTCCTCTTTTCCAAGGGATAAAGTCATCTTGCATTAATTTTCTGGCCTTTGTTTGTATTTCACCACTGGCAACTCGAATTACAAAATCCAATAGCGCTTCGCCTGTTTCTTCAATTGTCGTTTTTCCTTCGATTATCGTCCCCGTATTAAAATCAATAATATCATTCATCTTATCAAATAACTTTGTGTTGGTTGCGACTTTTACAACAGGGCAAATTGGATTTCCGGTTGGAGTACCCAAACCTGTAGTAAACAAAATAACATTGGCCCCAGAGCCTGCCAAACCAGTTGTCGATTCGACATCATTTCCGGGTGTACAAAGCAAATTTAAACCAGGTTGCACCACTTGTTCTGTGTAATCTAAAACATCTTTTATAGGAGAGGTTCCTCCCTTTTTTGCGGCACCTGAAGATTTAATGGCATCCGTTATCAGCCCGTCTTTGATGTTTCCTGGAGAGGGATTCATTGAAAATGCTGCGCCCAAAGCCTCAGCTTTCTCATTATAAGTAGACATAATATGGGCGAATTTCTTCGCATTATTCCGGTCTTCACATCGATTGATTAATTCTTGTTCAACTCCATGAAGTTCAGGAAATTCTGACAACACTGTTGCACCTCCCAAGCCTACGACTAGATCAGAAACATAGCCCAATGTCGGATTGGCTGAAATTCCCGAAAATCCGTCAGACCCACCACATTCTAGACCAACGACCAGCTTACTTAAAGGCGCAGGTTGTCGTTCGATTTTATTAACTTCTATTAAGCCCACAAAGGTTTTTTTGACGGCTTCCGCAATCAATTCTTTTTCTGAATTACTTTGTTGCTGTTCTAATATATAAACAGGCTTTTGATTATTGGGTGCCATTTTTGCTAATGCATTTTCTAAAATACTAGCTTGCGCGTGTTGACATCCCAAGCTCAAAACCGTAGCGCCTGCTACATTAGGATTGTTGATATAGCCCGCCAATAAATTACACAATGCAATGGCATCTGAAGCTGCTCCGCCACAACCACCGTCGTGGGTTAAAAAACGAACACCATCCACATTTGGGAACAATGGATTTTTGGTCAATTCATCAGCTTCCTCGATTATACTTTTTCCTAAAATTGATGCTGAAGAATCTCCAGCTTTATAAGCATCGATCAGTTTGTCGACATTAAATTCTAAATGTCTCTTTTTTCCGAAGCCCAGTTTTTCTACTAGGGTCTCTTTTAAAACTTCAACATTTCTGTTTTGACAAAAAACCAAAGGAATAATTAACCAATTGTTTTCTGTTCCAACGGAGCCATCTGCCCTGTGGTAACCGTCAAAGCTTTTGTTTTGGAATCTTGAAAGGTCTGGAGCGACCCAAGGTGTTTTTATTGCAACTTCCTGAACGCTGTATGCCTCTGTGTCGTGAACAATGTTTGAGGTGCTTATGAGTCCTCCTTTTAGAATTTCTTTTGTTGCTTTGCCCACCAATAAGCCATACATAAAAATAGAGGCTCCTTTAACAAAATCAATCTTGGCAAACTTATGTTTTGCTGCAATGTCATTTTGTAAGACATACAATCGATCTTCAAATAAAATTTGATCCCCCTTTTTTAAGTCTGTGAGTGCGACAAGAATGTTGTCGTTTGGATGAATTTGCAGTATTTTTTGGTAACTTTTCATTTGTTTAAAAAATTGAATTTACAAATAAAAGATTAATCTGCTAAGTTTCCTTAAAATCGAAACTCCCCAGTGCTAATCCTATTCTCCCTAATAGCGCTTTAATAGATTCAAGCTTAGGGCTCAATAAAACGATTTAAAATCACTATGCATTTGGGAAGGCTACTTTTAAGATCAATGATCTACTTTAAAATTTTTTATTGCTTGATTCGGCTCTATGATGGTATGTCCTTGCCAAAAAGTTGGATCATACTCTGTAAGATTTACCGGTAATATCGAAGGGCTCTCTTTAAAACCATCAAATTCCTCTTGAGAGATTGTTTCCGTTTCAAAAATGACACCTTGATGTTTTTGCGTTTGAATGGTTTGAACATTTAAGTCCATTTTAAGCTCATTTTGCTTGTTACGGCCTTTAACGACTTTGTTTTTTTCTACAATTGTGAAAACTCGATCAACTCCCGATTCGTAACCATCAGAAAGCTCAAAAAATTGCAATGTATATTTTCCAGAGTTCATTTTTTTGAATTGTAAAACCACTTCTTTCAGATAGTGTTTGAATGACATTCCGAGCAAGCTAATGTCACGAATGTCTTGAATGTTTTTATATTCAATCCTTATGAGCGCCATTTCATTCGCGTCGACATATATCTTTCCCGTATAATCCGCATTTCCCTTGGGAGTGAAGCTTAAAATATAAACGGGGAGGTCTCCGATATAAGTAAAATTAATGCGTTTAAAATCATATTTAGATGCCTTTTTGATAACACTTAGGTTAAGCGATTCCTTTTCGAAAAGGGAAACAGATAGATCTGTTAAAATTTCTTTTCTCCATTTTAAAAATGATTCTTTTTCTTTAACCTTTTTTTCTTCGGAAGTGAGGGTATCCTTTACTGAGGAACTTAGGTTATCCGATTCTAAATCAGCGCTGATGATACCTGTTCGCAGTTTAAAATAAGAATCAGGCTTAACGTTTTGCTTTAAGATGGTGTCAAATGCACTTGCAATATTTTCAAATAGCGCAGTGGTTTCTTTGTCTTCGAGTTCTAATGCTTTTTGCAATTCTAGTTTTTGATTTTCCTCGGTGTGATCTCCATATAAATTCCCCAATATTTCAACATGCCAGTCAGATTCTCGTGGCATTTTTTGAAGCGTACTGTCCCAAAACTCCTGATTAAACTCTTCGATAGAGGATTTCTTAACCTTAACTTTAAGCGCCTTAAACTTCTGAAAACCAGACGATCTAAAAAAAAGTTTTTTATTTGTCAGACCCAATTCATATTTATCAGGAATATCTCTTTTGATTGCTTTGATTATTTCTCTAGCAGTGAGATCTTTGTTAGTAACAATAACAGAATTAAGCGCAATTGATTTTGGAGTAAGGAACACAATGCTGTCTCTAAATTTTGAAGCGACTTGACTTAATGTTTCATAACCCATACATGAGAAATAAATCGTGTCATTGGCTTTTGCTTCTAAATGAAGTCTAAAAAGCCCCTCTTCATTTGCCATTATTCCTGTTCCTTTTGAGGAGTAAATTGAAGCAAAAGGGATGGGTTCCTGAGTTAAACTGTCTTTAATTACAGCACTTATTTCTTGACTTGCAAGGTTTTGATTTCCAGCCAGCAAGATTATAACGAAGAATGTAAAGACTTGGAAATTTTTCCTCATTTTTTATTTAAAATTAAATTTACAAATAAATACCAGTTTAGCTAGAAATCAGGCATTCTAGTCATTAAAATTTATTCTTTCCACCCGTATTTCTCCTGCATCTATTTAATTTTAAAATGCATGATATACGTTATATTAAATTTATGGTTGGCTGTTTGTCAATGTAAAATTTTATTATTTTTATTCAATGAAAAAAGCTTTTTTAACTTTATTATTTATCATATTTCTTTTTTCTGTTAGCGCACAAGACCAATCCTATTGGCCAGCACAAAAAGCCACTTCAAAACCTTGGACTCGATGGTGGTGGATGGGAAGCGCAGTGAATGAAAAAAATATTAGGGTCTCGCTAATTGATTTTCATAAAGCTGGCATGGGAGGCGTAGAAATAGCCCCCATCTATGGCGTAAAAGGACAAGAAGAAAACTACATTGATTATCTCTCCCCAAAATGGATTTCGATGTTGAATCATACACTCTCGGTTGCAGACAGTCTGGGCATGGGTGTAGACTTAACCCTAGGAACAGGATGGCCTTGGGGCGGATCAAAAGTAGATTTGGTGCACGCCGCTACTACACTTTTGGTTTTTAAGGTGGATTTAAAAAAGGGGGAACAATTTGATCAAAGTGTCCTAGTTCCCAGCATGCTAATGCATGATTTGGTAAATCCTCTTGAAGGTAATTTATTTTTTAAACCTAATAATTTCTTAAATAGAAAAATTATTTTACAAAAGATAATTTCATTTTCTAAGGATAATAAATACAATGATATAACTGATTTAGTTTCAAGTGATAGTTTAAATTTCAAAGCTATTGAATCTGATCATACTTTATATTTTGTTTATGAAGGAAAAACAAGACAGCAGGTAAAACGATCAGCACCCGGTGGTAATGGCTGGGTCATAGATCATTTTTCATCAAGTGCATTAGAAAAATACTTGATTCCTTATTCAGAAGCTTTAACAAAAGTTAATGGAAAAGTACGTGCTGTTTTTAACGACAGTTATGAGGTATACAAAGCAGACTACACCCAAGACTTTTTCAACGCTTTTATCAAACACCGGGGCTATGATTTATTGCCTCATCTTCCTAAACTATTTAGTGATATTTCTGACCCTGATGCAAATCGAATCATTAGTGATTATAAAGAAACTTTATCCGATTTATTGATTGAAGATTTTAATGGTTCTTGGAATATTTGGGCTGATAAAGAAAAGGTAAAGACCAAGTACCAAGCTCACGGCTCACCGGGAAATTTGATTGATCTGTATGCCTCTGCAGATATTCCGGAGTGTGAAACCTTTGGTTCAATGCCTTATAAAATAAATGGGTTTAGAAGAATTCAAGGTGGAGGAACGGACAAAGAATTTCCTCACAAGAACTTTAGAGCCGGGGATGCCGATCCAGTGATGATTAGGTTTTCTTCATCAGCAGCGCACATTGCAAACAAACCATTGGTTTCGTCTGAGACATTTACTTGGTTGAGAGAGCATTTTAGAACAGCCTTGTCTCAGTGCAAGCCAGAGGTGGAAGACTTGTTTCTAAACGGGATAAATCATGTTTTTCTTCATGGTTCTACATATTCTCCCCAGGAGGCAGTATGGCCAGGATGGAAGTTTTATGCGTCAGTAAATTTTAATCCCAACAATACGATTTGGGAAGATGTACCTGCATTATTTAATTATATTAGTAGGGTCCAATCCCTACTTCAATTGGGTAAACCCGACAATGAGATTTTACTCTATTGGCCAATACACGATGCATGGGATAACTTTCATAAGGAGAAGAAACTTGCTCAATTTTCAATTCATAAAATTGATGAATGGTTGTTAAAAGGATCTTTCTATGAGGCAGCAAACACTTTGCTAAAAAGGGGATATACTTTTGATTATATTTCTGATCGATTTATTGAAAAGGCTCAATTCGAATCCGGCGCTTTGCTCCTACCTGGGGGTCTTTATAAAACTTTAGTAGTGCCCGACACCAAAATCATGCCGCTAGAAACATTAAAAAAACTGATTGCTCTAAAAGAAAAAGGAGCTTCAATTATATTCCTAGGGCTGCCCGAAACTGTTCCTGGTTTTTTAAATTACAAGGAAGACGAGAAAGAGATGATCCAAAGGTTGCGTCATTCCAAAATTGAAACACACGATTTAAATAAAATTCATCTACCCTTGATTGCTTCTGAAATCCGTGCCGAGAAACTAGTTGAGACAGGGCTTAAATTTATTCGGAGAAAAGTAGCTGAAGAGAAAGTCTATTTTATTGCAAATCATACCGACCAGACCATATCAGGTTTTGTTCCAATTGAGCACAAGGCAAACGGTGTCTTATTTTTAGATCCTCTTTCTGGAAAAGTAGGTAAAGCCATTACTAATGCTAATGGGGATCAAACTTTAGTTAAGCTAGCATTGGCTTCTGGTCAAACAGTTTTTATTAAGACCTATAAGGAATCGGATGCACCGATGTGGCAATACCATAAGTCGAGCTCAAATGGCCATCCAATACTGGGTCTGTGGAACCTTCATTTTTTAAAAGGAGGGCCAAAAATTCCAATACATAGAAAAATTGAAAAACTGGTTTCGTGGACTCGACTGGGCAACGATGCTAGAGATTTTTCAGGAACAGCTGCTTACAGCATAGCATTTGAAAAACCTTCAAATCATACGGGGGCATGGCTGCTTGATTTGGGAGATGTAAGAGAGAGCGCTAAAGTTTGGATCAATGAGGAATTTATCGGAACGGTTTGGTCGAACCCTTATAAAATTGAAATCAAGCGCCTTAAAAAAGGGAAAAACACCCTACGGATTCATGTCACAAATTTGGGTGCCAATCGCATTAAAGCCAAAGAGGCCAGAGGAGAAGCGTGGAAAATATTTAATAATATTAATGTTGTAAGCTTAAACTATAAATCGTTCGACACCTCAGATTGGAAGTTTTTACCTTCGGGTTTATTGGAAACTCCCGTTCTAAGAGAATTGAATTTGGAATAAAAAAACCCTTCATTAATGAAGGGTTTTTTTAATTAAAAATATTTATTTGTTAAAGAGTAAAATTAACTCTTCTGTTTTGGGCCCTGTTTTTTGCGGTATTATTATTCATAACAGGTTTGTCTTCTCCATGACCAATCACATTGATGCGAGAACCCGAAACGCCAAGGGCTTCCAAAGCCATTTTAGTCGAATTCGCTCTATCTTCAGAAAGTTTTTGGTTGTATGCCTTGCTGCCATCGCTAGAAGCATGTCCTTCAAGTGTAATTGAAACATGAGGATACTTTGACAACAATGCAGCCAAGTTAGCAAGCATGCTATTGTCGGAGTCTCTGATTGTTTTACTTTCTGCATTAAACAGAATCACAGCGCTCCCCTCAACAATCATTGTTTTAATTTCTTTTGGTTCTGCAGGACATCCTTTGTTAGGCGCGACACCTGCTTCATCTGGACAAGCATCATCTTTGTCAGCAACACCGTCTCCATCCCCATCTGGCCATGGACAACCTTGATTTTCTGCAGCACCACTTTCCTCTGGACAGGTATCGTCCTTATTTGCAACGCCATCACTGTCATTGTCAGGCCAAGGACAACCGTCGTTTTCTGATACTCCTGCCTCATCAGGGCATTTGTCATCTCGATCAAGTACACCATCGCTGTCGACGTCCGAAGTTTGTTCTTTTATAATTTCTTTAATTGCTTCTTCTTCGCATTCGAAAACAACCTCTAAATAGGTTGTGCCTTTTTTGATTTTAATTTTTTCAGAAACACATCCATTTTTAGTGGCAATTAGATGGAAGGGATATTTAAAATTTGTAGACAAATCAAAAACACCGTTTTTCTGTGTTTTAAGACCGCTGTAATAGCCTCCGCCTCTGACACTGTAGGGCTTGAGCATTACAGTTGCATTTTCGATTAAAGTTCCTGTCTCCTTGTCCTTAACAACACCTGATATGTTTATTTGAGAAAACAAAAAAAGAGGTAGGAAAAGAAGAATTAATAAAGGTTTTGCGAATAATTTCATGTTTTAGTTTTTGGCGAAAATTTATTAAATATAATGTAATAAATTTAAATCATTTCCTTTTATTTTTAAAAGGCAGAATACCAGATCGAGCACCCAATAAAAATTTAAAATATACTATCTTCGAATTAATCAATATTCAATGGGTTGTTCTAACAATAAAAAATCTTATTATCTAGAATCAGAGGCACAAGAAGCCTTGATTCGTTCAAACATCAGGTTTGTAAAAGCTGCGGTTAACTACTATGTTTGCAATCAATGTTCGGAATATCACCTTACCTCAAAAGGGGAAACAAATCCTTTGTTAAATGAATTGACAATTAAAGAAAGAATAAATAAAGAGCGACAGCTTCAGGATTGGTCTGAAAGATTTGGCAGGAGATAATCAAGCATCTTGATTTTCGTTTTTAAGTTTTTCAAAATACTCGTCTAGGTGGATTTCCCAGTGCATTCTGTAGTCAAATCCAGTTTCGAATTCTTCCTGACATTGACTGCATTTGATTATTTTTTTACCCATCGTTTTTAGGACCTCTAAGGTGAATAACTAAACCGTTCAGAAAGTTGCGGAGAATTTGATCGCCGCATTCCATATATTTTTCATGTTTTTCATTTCTAAAAAAAGCACCCAGCTCAGCTTTAGAAACTTTGAAATCAACCAACTTACAGATTTCGACGATGTCCACGTCGCGAAGCTTTAGCGCGACTCTCAACTTTTTGAAAATATCATTATTTGTTAAACCCATGTTCAAATATATAAACACTTTTTTGTTTTGATATAATTATGAATAGTATTAATTTGATTTGTAGAATATATTAAATGATCAGCATTAATAAAAAGCCAACAATTATGATCCAACTAAAACAAGTTTTTTATTTAAGTTTTTTCCTTTTTATGGGGTGTAAGCAAAACACTGCTACTAAAAACGATCCTGATCAGCAAGAGTGGATTTCTCTTTTTAATGGAAAAGATTTATCGGGATGGGACATTAAGTTTGCAAATCAAGACTTAAATGTCAATTACAAGAATACAGTTAGGGTTCAAGACAGCATGTTGAGAATTGTATACGATGAATATGAGACTTTCGATAATGCCTATGCTCACATATATTATGACCAAGCCTTTTCCTATTATAAATTAAAATTTGATTATCGTTTTTATGGAGATCAAGTCAAAGGAGCAGAATCTTGGAACATTAGAAATAGCGGAATTATGCTTCATTCACAATCAGCTGAAAGTAATAGCCATGGTCAGTTTTTCCCAGTCTCTATTGAGATCCAGTTTTTGGGGGGCCTAGGAACAGAAGACCGACCCAATGGGAATGTTTGTACTCCAGGGACAGCAGTAGAAATGTTTGGTGCTGTCGACTATTCCCATTGTATTGATTCTAGCGCCAAGACTTATCACGGGGATCAATGGGTTCATGGAGAAGTGCTTGTTTTGGGAGGAGAAAGTATTTCTCATTTCATTGAAAATGAATTGGTTTTAAAATATGAAAATCCCCAAATAGGAGGAGGTTTTATTAGTAAAAGTCGGGGAGAACAGGATTGGTCTTCGATGGGCGTGGACAATAAAGAATATTGGAAAGCCAAAGAAGGAGAAATTTTAAAAGAGGGATTTATTGCACTACAGGCTGAAAGTCACCCAATTGACTTTAAAAACATTCAGCTATTAAATCTTTGTGGCTGTATGGATCGAAAAGCAAAAAACTATAAAACCTATTATTTAAAATCCGATAATTCTAAATGTATTTATTAAATTTAGAAATGAAATTCTGTTTAATGGTGATCGGAATTTAAGTAATGCTCATTAATTAAATCCTTTCCAAAATCCCCATCAAATTCTCTCCAAACGGTATGAATATGATTTCCTTTGTTTTGACTATTATCAAATTCTATTAGAAATTTTTCTCCTTGAATTCTGTAGTAATGAGCAGTTAAAATTTCTTTTTTCCCTGCCCAACAGAATGTGATGTCGTCATAATTCTCGTTTTCCAATAAGATTTTTGCTCTATGCGCTACTGCTGGCTCCATGTTGCTCATGTGTTCTTGGATTATAGCGTTTACAATGCCTTTTTGAGCAGCAGTGAGTGCTGTATATCTTATTCCTGATTCTTCAAGTCGAGAGATGAAACTTTTGTTTTTACTGAGTACGTCTCCAAACGTAACCTCACTAATTATTGCTTTTTGACTTTGCTGAGCGCTCATCGAATTGATCAATTGGAGACCAAGATCTTGTTCTCGATGTAAAACTCTTTTCCCCTTCTGAGGACCCTCCAAGACCACTCCTGGATTTGAACCAAGAAAGGCTGGGGCTATAGCGACTTGATCCTTATGGACTGCGAAATTAAATGAAAGATGATGCCCTTCAAAAGACCATGCCCACGGGGATTCATTGTTGGGAGTTCCATAAAACGCAACATAATATTTTTTAGGGTTTCTTTTAGTGGGATTCTGTTCCTTGATGGCCAAGTAGTTTTCCAAATCGATTATTTGTTCCATTTTATCATAGCCCGAGTTACTTAAAAAAGCATCAAGCAAATCCATCAGATTTTTATTTTGAACAACGCTCAGGGAATCCATGCTTAGCCCACCTCTTTGGAATGAAGAATGTGGTAAATAATGCCACCTTGTTTTTGTTGAATCCGTCAATTTGAATTGAACTTGATCCATTTGCATTGGTTTCAAATCATTCAAAAAGTGCAATGCAACCTGATCGGGTTTAAATTGAGAATGAACACTAAATACGATGCAATTTAAAAGATAGAATAAGAATATTTGTTTCATAATTTGAAGTGCGTTAAAGTTACAAATACAGGAATTACCATTATGATAAAAACTTAGTGCTTTAATAGTGATTCAACAACAAAGTAACTCATTTATTAAGTTATATATTTTTATTGCTATCATTTGTGTTTATTTTATGAATAACAATAGATTTTAATTATTTACTATAATAATATTAAAAGTGATGCATACCTTTGTAAAAATTAAAAAATATTATGAAAAAATTATTTTTACTAGGTCTTTTTGTATTTACAATCGGCTGTTCATCAGATGATTCCTCAGAAGACACGACATCAGCTCCAGCAGCTATGGAACTTGACGCTGTAGGAACTTTATCTGAACAGACAGTAGAAGAGGCAAAAAAGACGATTTACGGAAAATGGGACTTGTCTTCATCTTCTTCGTCTTCAATGTATGTAGTCAAATAAAAATGAACTTTTTCGCTCAAAATTTAAGAGAGGTTTCTGCTAATTTAGTTAAAAATTTTGATACTGTTTTTTTCTAGCTTTCAAAGTGCTATTTTTTGTCATTTTTCG
>Ga0307998_1000150_pt1 | contig 40094 bp, 41 predicted proteins | sample Davwhametageno37_FD_203147 | JGI IMG/M metagenome (GOLD analysis project Ga0307998, IMG submission 203147) | Marine microbial communities from Davis Island wharf, Antarctic Ocean - #37 | ecosystem: Environmental > Aquatic > Marine > Unclassified | place: Antarctic Ocean: Davis Island wharf... | reverse complement strand
GCATCTTGGCGTAAGTAGTCTATTACGATTTTTATATCTCCAGCCTTGCCTGCAATCGTGCCATTAATACCTTCATGGGCTAGTAACAACGTGCCTTTGATATTGTGTGCGACACAAGCTTCTAAAATAGGCGCTTGAAGGGATTTGTAGTCTGGAAGGCTAACAAACTTATAGAGAGCAGCGGTGAGGTATTGAGTCATGACAAATTAACGAGTTGAATACTAAAGCGAGCATTTTATCATTAATTAGCTTGTTTCTCGTTTGACTGTATCAAAGCCTATTTACTGAGGAGGCTAAAGAGTAAAGTTTAGTCTTGATTGAGTAGTAATATTTCGGCTTTTCCGATGCCTGAGATATCGCCCATCCAACGCTGTGCTCTGGTAGATGTCAGTTTGGCAAACTGAGTATCAAAATTAGCAAATGATTTAAATAGCAACTTAAGGAATGGCAGAGTGTGTATGCCGCAATCTACCCATGTGATTTGCTCTGTAGGTGATTTTGCTAACAGTAAAGTGCCGCGTTTCATGCTATACCCAAGATGGCTGCCAGTAGCACCAAGCACGCCTAGCGTGCCTGCCATTAAGCTCGATGCACAATAATCACCTGCATTACCTTCAATTAATAGAATCCCACGACGCATTTTGTCGCCAGCTCTATCACCCGCATTGCCTTTACAGATAATAGTGCCGCCTTTCATACTTTGGCCTAAAAAGTCACCGCAATCACCTTCGATGGTGATGGTGCCATTCTGCATTTGTTTGCCAATGTACGATAAGTGTTGATTCGTGTCTTTGAACACAATGTGAGAGGCATCCGACCCTGATACAGTAAACCAGTCAGCAACTGTGTGGTGTGCCTCTAATGTCATGGCTTTAATTTCAGCAATTGATTTATCAGCTAATACGGCAGCAGTTAAACGACTACAGTCTAGTGAATGGCTCAATTCTTTTTTGAGAGTAAAGGTGAGGGCAGTCATGATTAAGCACCTAGTATTTCATGTAGTTTAAAGAGGTATGGACCTAGCTTTCCACCGTAGTTACCCGCTGAAATGCGTTTGATGCCAGAATCTGCACCAAGGCTGCAAGCGGCTTCGATGCCGACCTTCATGCTCAAGGCAATATCATCAAACGTTAAGCCATCAATCACGATTTCCATCACGCTTTCAATGCCCATGTCGAGCTCGGTTTTAACGCCACCTTTTAAAGTAGGGCAGAAGGCATCATTCGTACTGGCAAACATCTTAGGATATTTGCTGCCAACTTTTGAACCTGATCGCACCACGCCACCTGGGAAGGGCATAATCACATTTGGCAATTTTTTCATGGCGATGATAGCTGCTTCACATGCAGCTAATACTTGCGATTGGCTTTCACCTAAGACTAAAAAGTTACCGCCACCAATAGCGCGGACCATACCTGTGGTTTCTTGGGTAATAAACTCACCATCCATGACCGGAATACGCCAATAGCGCTGATTGTTACCATCCGCATCTGGTAATAGTTTTGAAATTTGATTGCCATCACCAAAGTAACGTAAATTTTTACCTAAACTAATTTGGTCTTCACTGGCTAAGCCAGAAAACGCCGCAGCAGTCGGGCAGGTTAATATGCACTGTCCCATGCGCACTTCTAACTGTTGCATCAATACTTTACTGCCCATTGCAAACATCAAAATGCTCACACCAGGGCGACCATCAGGCGTTTCATCTTCCGTTAGCTCACATTCGATACCAGCTTCTACACCGCAACCAATCACGCTGGTAGCAAAGCCTGTCATCGCATTCGCTGCATTATATGCCCACTTCAGATTTTGTGCGGTAATCAACACCCGCGTGCCTCGCATATTAAATGCTTCAGCAAAGGTGTCGTCTATTTGTACGCCGTTTTTTTGCACGTTCATCCTTTCTGAAAAGCTAGCCAATTGACGAGGTGTGATCCACTAATGCTAGTGTTTTCAATCAGACTATTTTCAACCTCTTTTAAAGATCTGGTTTGGTAGCGTTTTACAACAACATTGCTTCCGAAGCTAATGATGAATTCGCTTTGGTCACTGTTTAAGGCTAAGCTTCTTGGGAACGGTAATTTGAGTACTTTTCGGCATTTTAATAAGTCTAAGTCCCAACAAGTCACCATATTGGCTGCTGGGTGTGTCACAAGCAACAAATTATGCTTTGCAACAATCAGTCCACTTAACGCCTCACCTATTATTTTATTAATTATTTTAGAGAGGCTGCTGGAGCGTTTTAAGCATTTTTTTGCTTTACTGATATGAATTGCACCAAGGTGATTTTCAGAGAGGTCGCGTCTAGGTGCGCTGATGACTAAGGCATTGCCACTTTCATCAATCTCTACGTGACCAGCATTGAACCTGCCATCTTTAATTTTATGTTGTGTAATGAGTTTTTGTGTTTCGATGTCGATATAGCTTAAGTTGCCTAGTTCCCCACTAGTCGTATTGTTTCCCCCATTGGTCACGACTAATGTTTTGCCATTGTTACGTAGTGAGCAATCATGAGGATGATGACCATAGCTTGGGAAGTCGCTCAAGTAATCCAAGGTTTTTGCATCACGGATACCAATATAACCTTTGCTATTCTCAATATTTGTTTCGGTGGTGTATAGTAACTTCCCATCTGTATAAAACGCGCCATGGCCATAAAATAGTCGGCCTGGATTCACCACTATTGTCTTAACCGCTTGAAATTTTTCCATGTTGAACACTACGGCATCAGGACCGATTTTAGTAAAAGCAGCCACACGGTTGTGATTGTTGGGGTCTGCCGCAAAACCATGCGGGAAAATAGGAGGTGAGATTGTTTCTACAGTATCTGAACCATCAGTGCGAGTGGTGATTCTTGATAGCCAGAATTTGACCTCTCCCTCGACTTCTTGATGACGCCCTCCACTAAGGTAAATACCTGAAGCGGTGGCTTCTATAGCAGAGGTGTCGTCTTTGTGTATATCGTTTTGGGTCATGGTTTGTTTTATCCGGCTGCTTTCGTATGGCTAATAACACTATTACGACCATCAGCCGCCATTTCATCATCGCTGATTTTATAGTTATCGAGTTGTATCGTATGGTATTTTTCGAAGTATTCTTTTAAGTTTTTTTCCACACTCTTATCGTAAGCTGGTTTCGCTGTATGGGTTTTACCCCAAACCACTTTCACTACTTCACCGTGTTTAACGACTAACTCACCATCTTTAAACACATAGTCTGGTTTGCCAAACATGGCTTCTTTGTCCGATTGTTCGGTATACACGGTAATGTTCGCTGCTGCTCCTTCGCCTAAGTGACCTTGATTGTCCATACCAATCAACTTCGCTGCACCAGCACGCGTCATGGTGGCGATTTCGTATAAGCTGTACTCACGTTCAATCGCTTTTAAATTACTCATGGCTTGTGCATCTAAATTGAGCTTATCAAAGGCTTCAGCTCTAAAGCTTTTATCCATGAGTAAGCGAATCAAATGCGGATAGCTGGTAAATGGAGCGCCGTTAGGATGGTCGGTGGTGAGGAATACGCGCCAAGGATCTTCAACACTGAGGAAAATCTCTAAGCCAATCGCCCATTGCATGGCATTCACATAGTTTTCGTCACGATATTTAAATGGCACTACACCACAACCTGCATCACACTCAATATCCATGATTACGGATTTCTTAGGGTTGGCAAATCCAGCGTTTAAATGCTGCATCATATTGTCGCCAGATGCCGTCACGGTTTGACCAAATAGAATCTGCCCGACGTCTGCGGTGATGTGTTTGTTATTGTTAATTGCTTCTGCGATTTCAGCTGCAGCTGATGAGAACTTCTTATCGCCTTCTGCACCATAGCTATGAAACTGAATATGCGTTAAATGCATCGGAATGCCATCACTCGCGCCCATGGTGTCTAGCGTGGTTTGGAAGTTGCCTGCCACACCTAAGTTATTGCAATGCACATGCAGCGGCTTCGCCACGCCAATATCATGCACGGCACGGCTTAAGCTTTTTAGTATCTGTCTAGGGCTGACTGCATAGTGTTTATTGTTTTCATCCAAGTCCAAACGGCGTTGGTTGAATTTAAAGGCGTTAATGCCGCCCGGATTCACCACTTTAATACCGATGGTTTGTGTGGCGTTTAAAGTCCAAGCCACATAGTCGTTAATGGCTTTCTGATCGGCTTTATTGGCTAGTAAGCGCAAGAAGTAATCATCATTACCCAACATCGCATAGCCGCCTTTGTCGATCATCGGCGTATCGCCCATCTCCAAATGCGCTTGTCGTGCATTAATGCCTAATACCGCAGGTTCAAATACCGCGGTATAACCCATTTCAATGTAGTGCATACCCGTAACGATGGTGCTCGGTGTTGCGTTATGTGAACATTGTGGACCGCATACATGCGCTTCAGGGTCCGCATATTTCAGCGTTTCTTGATACTCAGGCAGCATCATACGGGCAATATTAACTTTACCGCCACCAATATGACTATGCATATCAATCGCACCTGCCATGACCACCTTGCCGCTTAAGTCCATGGCTTCATGAATCTTTTCTGTTTTACTCGGCTTGGCGATAATATGCCCATTACGGATGTAAATATCTTTTTTAACGCCATCGACACCATGCGCTGGATCGTACACTTTTGCATTTTTAAGTAGGGTAATCATGTTAATAATGCATCCATTTTATTCATCACTGTTGAGAGTGTTGGTAGTGCGCTTTCACGTGTCTGTTTAAGCGGTAAGACAATTGAGGAGTCGACTCTGAATAAGGTGCCAGCACAATCTAAAGCAGGCGTTGCCACTGGGATAAACACCGCTGGTGGCGTTACAAACTGTGTTTGACTGTTTCCAATCGCAATGATCGGTGCATCCGTTGTTGGTAGTGGCTTCTCTGGACTGAAGCTATTAATCCAAACCACCGTATCGTATTGTTTTAAATCATGTTCTTCAGGCGCTAATGCACTCAGCCATGTATGCGCATAATTCACCGTAGTGTCGCCATCACTACCGCCCAATGCTAAAGCCATGGCACGGCTTTCTTTGTTTAACGTCACAACGCTTTCGGTAATGTTTTCTATAGTAAGTTCGGCATGCGCAAAACTAAAGTCTTTCGCCACCCAAATTAACACCGCGTAGCTTGCTTCTTTTAACTGCGTAACAACGGTTTCTAAGTCTTTCACGGCAATGCCAGTAATCGAGTCAGTATTCAGTGTTTTACCTTGAATCAGCGCGCGTAAGGCAGCGGTAATCTCAGGTAAAGCTTTTGTTGCACAAGGTAAGACGGTTGGTTGTTTACCATTAGGAGAAACGCCGTGGCTAGTATCTAAACCTTCACCACCCAAGTAAATAATGTTGCGGGTTTGCGGATTAGTGAATAAAGCCTCTTTATTCCACACATTACGTTCAAAAAAGCGTGGGTTATGCGACACCACATCAGTACCGATGCATAAAATCACATCAGCGCGGTTCTTCACTTCCATCAATGTCGTGGTTTGCCAGCCCTTGCTTTGCAACACTTTTGTATTGCGCCATGTGCTTTCCGCATTAATGTGCATCACCGGCGCATTAACTTGTTGCGCGCTATTAAAAGCTGCTCTAAAGCCTGATAAGTCGGTACTTAAACCTGCGAAGATAGGATGTTGAGCGTCTTTTAAGATAGAGGCAGCTTTTGCAACGGCTTCATCTAAACTAACAGGCTTGCCTGCAATCGTTGGTGAAGATTCCGTTATTGGCTGCGAGAAGAAGCTAATGCTCTTCGCACAAGTATTCGCCGATGGGTCGCTGACGTTAATATCGTCACATAACATGCCGCAAGCGGGGCAGGTTGCAGTGGTCGTATTAATATTATTTGATTTTTGCATGAATATATCCACTTTATGCTTTTAGAGACGCTGACTATTATTGTTCTATCATAATCAAAATAATATAGCGAAAACTATATAATAGCGCTTGAAAACAAGCTTTGCTTAACTTTTAACGAAGCTAGGTGTTTAGATTGTTAAGTTAAAAGTCCTCATCAGTTTTTAAATTAAACCCAACATTTGTTTCAATAAGTTTGTGTGACGGCGCTAATGCAGACAAATCTCAGCCTTTGTGAATGAAAAAGTAAAGAGAGTTGAAGGCCGCCACAATGGCGCGGTGTTGCTTATCTAAAATGGGCATGCTAATCGACTGCTTTTTATTCCATACGATACAAGGCGGCTCTCTCATTACCAATCTCCCAATAGCTCATATTAGTTATCGTTATATGCTTAGATTAAGGGATATTTCCCATAAAATCCTACCATAGAATATGGGTTTCTACCATGGGTTTGAGTCTTTAGCTTGCGGGCGCTTTTCTAAAAAAGGGTAAGGAAAATTTCAATTCATTTTCATTAGTGATTGTCGTATGGAAAGGTTATTGATTATTCAAGCAATCAATTGAAAATCACCATTCATTAAACCTATGAACGATGTTAGAATGTCGGCATTTGTAAGTCGTTATTTTTTATTCAATTTTATGGAGTTATCATGGCAGTAGAGCGCACACTAAGTATTATCAAACCAGACGCAGTAGCGAAAAACGTAATCGGTCAAATTTATAGCCGTTTTGAAAACGCTGGCTTAACAATTGTTAAAGCTAAAATGGCGCAATTAACACAAGCTGAAGCTGAAGGTTTTTACGCTGTACATAAAGAGCGTCCTTTCTTTGCAGACTTAGTTAAATTCATGATTTCTGGTCCTGTGATGATTCAAGCACTAGAAGGCGAAGGCGCTGTATTGAAAAACCGTGACTTAATGGGTGCTACAAACCCTAAAGAAGCTGACGCTGGTACGATCCGTGCTGACTTTGCTGAGAGCATTGATGCGAATGCGGTTCATGGTTCTGATTCTGCAGAAAACGCAGCAATCGAAATCAAATACTTCTTTGGCTAAAACTGTGCATTAGCGTCGTTATGCGGCGTTGCAAGTAAAAAATTTCTTCCTCACATACTTTCTGTATGCTTCGTCGATATTTCTTACTTGCTCTTTGCCTAACTTAGCTAATCCACAATTTACAGTTATTAAGAGATTAGAAGCGAACATTGACTAATTTACTGAATTTCAACCAACAGCAACTGGCCGATTACTTTGTGAGTATCGGGGAGAAGCCTTTTCGCGCCAAGCAGATGATGCATTGGTTATATCGTTATGGCATTACTGATTTAGATCAGATGACGGATATTGCGAAAGTGTTGCGTGCGAAGTTGGCGGATGAAACGAGCTTCACCTTGCCAGATGTGCAAGAAGAGCTGATTTCGGATGATGGGACACGTAAATGGCTGATCGGCGCTAATAATCAAAAAGATGGTACTTCGAGTAGTGTGGAGACTGTTTTTATTCCTGAAGATGACCGTGGGACTCTATGTATTTCTAGCCAAGTAGGCTGTGCGCTGGAATGTACATTTTGTAGTACTGGTCGACAAGGGTTTAATCGCAATTTAAGTGTGTCTGAAATTATTGGGCAGCTTTGGATTGCGAATAATTCTTTGCGTCAATCAGATGGCTACGATATGTTGCCGCCTGGTGATCGTATTATTTCGAATGTGGTGATGATGGGCATGGGTGAGCCACTGGCTAACTATGACAATGTCGTCACAGCCATGCAAATCATGTTGGATGATCATGCCTACGGTTTAAGTCGCAGGCGCGTAACACTGTCTACCAGTGGTTTAGTGCCGCAAATGGATAAGCTGAAAGATGATTGCCCAGTGGCGCTGGCAGTTTCACTGCATGCGCCTAATGATGAGCTGCGTGATGAAATCGTACCAATTAATAAGAAATATCCACTAAAAGAGCTGATGGCCGCTTGTAACCGTTACTTAGTGAAGGCGCCGCGCGATTTTGTGACTTTTGAATATGTGATGTTGGATGGTATCAACGATACGGTAGAGCATGCACATCAATTAGTCGAGTTAGTGCAGCATGTGAATTGCAAGTTTAACTTAATTCCATTCAACCCATTCCCAAATAGCGGTTACGGGACTTCTACCCCTAACCATATTCGTGTATTCCGCGATATTCTGACTAAGGCGGGTTATATTGTCACGGTGCGTAAAACGCGTGGTGAGGATATTGATGCGGCTTGTGGTCAACTGGCTGGCAAAGTACTGGATAAAACAACCCGTAGCGCAAAATTTATTCCGATTGAGGTGATGTAATGAATTTGGATGCAAAGTGGTTGCTGATTTTAATGTTAGTTACCTTCTTAACAGCTTGTGGAACGCTGGGCCAACAATCTGGCAGTAATGCAAATGAAAGCCTACATCAGCTTGATAGTGCGCGAGCACATGCCAATTTAGGTGCTGCTTACTTGCAACAAAACAAATTAGAAATTGCGTTGAATGAATTTTCTAAAGCCATTGAAGTCACGCCATTATACGCAGGAGAGTATAATGGTATCGCTATGGTTAGGTCCGAATTAAAGCAGGATGAGCTAGCAGAGTTCAATTTTAAAAAAGCCACTCAGATTGACCCTTCTGCTTCTCAAGCCTGTAACAATTACGGGGCATTTTTATGTTCTCGCGAAGGATATAGTGAGTCAGTGCCACAGTTTTTAGAGGCAGTTAAAAATCCACTATATCGGACGCCGAATTTAGCCTATACAAATGCAGGTATTTGCGGAAAATGCGATATTGATAATGCAGAACGCTATCTTACCAAAGCACTTCAAATTCGACCGCTGACACATGCGGCAGCACATCATTTGGCTGAGATTTAGTTTGGTCGAGGCTATGCGTCAACTGCAAAAAAACGTTACAGAATGCAATACTCGTTGCACCCAATGCTAAAATACTATGGCTAGGTATTAGAATTACACGAAAGCTTGGTGACAAAAACAGCGAGGCAAGCTATTCTTTAGAACTGCGTAGAAAGCTTCCTAACTCAAATGAGACGAAACTGTTGTCACATCAGCAATAAACATTATTGATTAGGGGTACGAAATGGCACGTAAGCTTAAAAATGATAGTCAAAAAGAGGTGGTGGAAGACAGCGCTGCAGCTGCAGAAGTGCCTGCAAAAAATAATACTGAGCAAGAGGGCGCATCAGACACCATGATTGAGGAAGGTAATAATGAAAGCCAGCACCTTGAGTGCGGTGCTAAACTGCGGTCAGCACGTATTGCACAAGACTTATCTACGCTGACGGTTGCAAGGCAGTTAAGGTTGAGTAATAAGCAAATAGACGCATTGGAACAGGATGATTTCTCTGCCTTGCCTGAGTCACCAATCGTTAAAGGGTTTATTCGTAATTATGCGAAGTTGTTAAAAATCCCTGCTGATACGATGCTAATTGCCTATGCTGAAATGACGCCTGAAGCAGTGCCGCGTGCGGTGGTACTCAATTTTGGCATCAATATTAAAATGACAGAAAAAACCAAATCAGGCGGTTCACGCTACTTGCTATTTGCAGTGCTCTTTCTGTTCGGTTTGGGCGCTTGGTTTTTCTATCAAAGCTACATACAAAAACCTGAAGTTGCCGATACAGTAGCGTATATTTCTGGCGTGTTGCCAACGCCTGACTTACCAGTACCTGAACCGGAGCTGGAAGAAGCTTTGTCTAAGGCGCTAGCAGCCTCTCCAGAAGCACAGTTAACTAAATCAGATAATGCGCAGCTTGTTGATGAAAAAGAGGCGCTAGCAGTGGCGGGTAAAACAAGATTAGAATTTAATGCGGCACAGGAAACTTGGCTTAGCGTCGTTAACCAATCAGGTAAAGAAGTTTATAGCAAAATACTCTATGCAGGTAATCGCGATGTGATTGATGTTTCTCAGCCTTTAGAGATTGTCGTTGGTAATGCGAATGGTGCAACGCTTGTGGTTGATGGTAAGCCGGTTGACTTGGCACCTTATACACGTACTAATGTTGCACGTGTTCGATTGAATCAGTAGAAGCATTTATCTTAATTTAGAGTGGTTGTATAACCTATGCGCAAAAATACGCGACAAGTGATGGTTGGTCATGTGGCCATTGGTGGTGGTTTGTATGGGACCGCTGTTGCACCAATAGTCGTTCAAAGTATGACTAATACGGATACGGCAGATGCTGAAGGCACGGTTCAACAAGTGTATGAACTATGGCAAGCAGGTAGTGAAGTTGTTCGTATCACTGTTAATTCTCCAGAAGCTGCTGCACAAGTGGCTAATATTCGCCAAGGTTTAGATGCCTTAGGTTGCGATGTGCCACTAGTGGGCGACTTTCATTTTAACGGACATAAGTTATTACAAGCTTATCCTGAGTGTGCGCAAGCATTAGCAAAGTATCGTATCAATCCTGGCAATGTGGGCAAGGGCAGTAAGCGAGATGAGCAGTTCGCCAGTATGATAAAGACGGCGATTACCTACAAAAAAGCCGTTCGTATTGGTGTTAACTGGGGTAGTTTAGACCAAGTTAAAATGGCTAGCATGATGGATGAAAATGCCAAGTCATCTGCGCCAATGTCTGCGCATAAGCTGATGCAGGAAGCATTAATGCAATCTGCTTTAGAAAGTGCGCAGCAAGCCGTTGAAATCGGTTTGGATCCGAATCAAATTACCATTTCTTGTAAAGTGAGTAATGTACAAGACTTGGTCTCCGTTTATCGTGAGTTAAGTAGCCGTTGTGACTATCCATTGCATTTGGGTCTGACAGAGGCTGGCATGGGCTCAAAAGGGATTGTTGCTTCTACGGCGGCTTTATCGCTACTATTACAAGAAGGCATTGGCGACACAATACGTGTGAGTCTAACGCCTGAACCAAACGAATCACGTACTAAAGAGGTCGTGGTTGCACAAGAAATTTTGCAAATTATGGGAATTCGCTCTTTCACACCATTAGTGACGGCTTGCCCAGGTTGTGGTCGTACGATGTCAACCTACTTCCAAGAGCTAGCAATGCAGATTCAAGCTTATCTAAGGCAACAAATGCCAGTCTGGCGCAATGATTATCCGGGTGTTGCTAATATGAGTGTGGCAGTCATGGGCTGTGTCGTGAATGGTCCGGGCGAGTCTAAACTGGCTAATATTGGTATCAGCTTGCCAGGGACTGGGGAAACACCGGTTGCGCCTGTTTTTGTGGATGGTGAAAAGACAGTGACCCTAAAAGGGGATCATATTGCACAAGCGTTTCAAGTAATTGTAGAAGACTATGTGCAAAAGAACTATGCAGAAGGTGGTAAGTTGCGTGTAGCTCCAACATTAACATCAGCTCATAAAACTATTAATATTCGATCAGTTAGTTAAATTTAATGAGTCAAAAAAACAAACTTCAGTCAGTCAAGGGCTTTTACGATATTTTGCCAGAAGCGACGCCGCTTTGGTTTCAATTAGAAGACACTGCACGTAAAGTGTTATCGCAATATGGCTACAATAACATCCGCATGCCATTGGTTGAGCCAGTCGAGTTATTTGTCCGTAGTGTTGGCGAGCATACCGATATTGTTGAAAAAGAAATGTATGCTTGGGAAGATAAGCTGAATGGCGATAAGCTGGTGCTGCGCCCAGAAGGAACAGCTGGTTGTGTGCGCGCTGTTGTTGAGCAAAACCTAACTTACAATGGTCCACAGCGTTTATGGTATATCGGTCCGATGTTTCGGCATGAAAATGTTCAAAAAGGTCGTCAGCGCCAATTCCATCAAGTCGGTTGTGAGGCATTTGCTTTTGATGGCCCTGATGTCGATGCGGAGCAAATTGTTTTATTGGCGCGATTATGGCACGAACTTGGTATTACGGATGTTGAGTTGCAGATTAACAGTATTGGCGATGCCGATGAGCGCGCAACTTACCGTCAAATGCTGATTACTTATTTTGAGCAGCATGCTGATTGGTTGGATGAGGATGCAAAACGCCGTTTACATACTAATCCGTTACGTATTTTAGACAGTAAAAACCCACGTATGCAAGACCTATGCGAAGCTGCGCCTAGGTTGATGGACTGCTTGGGTGAAGCGAGTAAAGTGCATTTTGAAAATCTGTGTCAGTTGCTTACCGGTGCAGGTGTTGCTTATGTCATTAATCATCGCTTAGTACGTGGTTTAGATTATTACAATCGTACTGTTTTTGAGTGGGTAACGACCAAGCTAGGTGCGCAAGGTACGATTGCAGGTGGTGGCCGTTACGATACATTGGTAGAGAAACTAGGCGGAAAACCAACGCCTGCTTGTGGTTTTGCGATTGGTTTAGAGCGTGTGTTCTTGTTGATGCAAGAGTATGGCGTTACAGCCAAGAGCTCTCCAGATATTTACCTCGTGAATGTAGGTGAGCAAGCAGAAGCGAAAGCGTTTAGTGTGGCAGAAGCCTTACGTAGTGATGGGTTGTCAGTTGTGCTACACGCAGGCGGTGGTAGCTTTAAATCGCAAATGAAAAAAGCCGATAGAAGCGGCGCACGTTATGCGGCTATACTAGGTGATGATGAAGTGACTGCAGGTGAGGTTTCATTAAAACCGTTATTAGCGGCTGGTGAGCAGCAACGCTGCGGATTAAGTGAAGTGGTTAACCGCATTAAGGATTAAACATGAATATAAATAAAAGCTTTTTTAAGTCAATGACGGTTTTAGGTTTGTTGTTAGCACTTGGTATGGCGAGTGCCGCTTTTATTTTAGGTGTGCAAGCCAAGTGTGCGGAGAGTGGACAGCAAAGTATTGCCGTTAAAGGCTTGGCAGAGAAGCCGATTCAACAAGATAGTGCAGATTGGACCGTTACTGTACCTGCCTATGACGACACGCAAGCAAAGGCGCTGCAAGCAGCAGCAAGGACGCGGCGTAATGTAGAAGCTTTGTTAGCCAAACAAGATTTTGACAAAAGTGCTTGGTCTGTTGATTTAGAAAAAATCAATCTGCATTTTATAGAGATTTATGACCCTAACTATAGACGTGTGCGAAAAGGCGATGAGGCCCATCAAGTTATTCGTGTCGTTTCGAATGACTTGTCTAAAATTAAAGCCGATAATAAAGAAATTTTGCAATTACGTACTGCCAATCAACCCATTATTGCGCATTCACCTAAATATTTGTTCGGTAACTTAGAGGGTATTAAAATGTCTTTGATTGCCGATGCTACGAAGAATGCAAGAAGGCGTGCTATTGAGTTTGTGAAGCAAGATGGCGCAAATTTCGGCGTGATGAAGTCAGCTAAACAGGGAACATTTTCTATTCTAGCTTTACGCGGGAATGGCGATAGCGATAATTCTTATGGTGGAGTTTATGATAAATCGACCATCGATAAAACTGCGCGCGTGGTGGTAGCCATTGTCTAAAATATTTAATAGCATATTGACCGATTAATGGCTGATATCTTAAGCATAGAGCATTTGAATGTTGCGCTAAAAAAATCGCCATCGAGGCTGTTGGTTAAAAATACATCATTTAAACTCGCTAGCGGGAAAACGACATGTATTGTTGGTGAGTCTGGGAGTGGAAAGAGCTTAACCGCGCTGACAATCATGGGGCTGCTTTCCAACCAGTTGATTGCAACGGGCCGCGTACTATTTAATGGCGTAGATTTAACCACGCTTGATAATAGAGGCATGCAAAAGATAAGAGGGGCGCAGATTGGGATGATTTTTCAAGAGCCAATGACCTCGCTTAACCCAGTGTTAACAATTGGTTTTCAAATTGGCGAGGTGTTAACAGCGCACCAGGCTTTGAAGGGCAATGCCTTGAAGGCGAGCGTTGCGCGGCTATTAACGCAAGTGGGTATCCCAGAAACGCGTAACAGTAGCTATCCAGATGAATTGTCAGGCGGACAACGTCAAAGGGTGATGGTGGCGATGAGTATTGCCTGTGAGCCTGCTTTGCTAATCGCCGATGAGCCAACGACCGCTTTGGATGTGACTGTGCAAGCTCAGATACTCACGCTCTTAGACGAATTAAAAAGTCGGATGAATATGGCCATGTTGTTTATTACGCATGATTTTGGTGTAGTGTCGGATATTGCTGATGATGTTGTTGTGATGTTTAGAGGCGAAATTGTTGAAGCGGGGCCTAAAGAGCAAGTGTTGGGCAACCCGCAACACCCTTACACTAAAGCGCTATTGGACTGTGTGCCAGACGTGGCGGGGAAGAAGGAGTTAAACCCAATTGACTATGCGTGGTTAAACCACCATGAGTTAAGTAATAGTGGGGCGTCTTCATAATGCAAACAGCATCGGCAGGTGTGGTGTTAGAGGCCAAAAATCTAGTTAAGCATTACAAGCAGCGTGCTGGCAGTTTTGGATTAAAACACACGACAATTAAAGCACTAGATGATGTGAGTATTGTGTTAAAGCAAGGTTCAACCCTTGCTGTTGTTGGTGAATCTGGTAGTGGCAAGTCTACTTTGGCGCGTTGTCTGTTACAATTGCTCCCGTTCGAAAGCGGCGAAGTTTTGTTTCATGGACAATCACTGACAGAATTAGATAGTGCGAGTTTGCGAAAAGCCCGAAAAAGTTTGCAAATGGTGTTTCAAGATCCTTTTGCTTCACTGAACCCACGTATGCGCGTAGGTGAAATTGTCGGTGAAGGCTTGGTGATACATGGTTTAGGCAATGCGAGTGAGCGGTTGAAAAAAGTACAGCAGATGTTGGAACGTGTTGGTTTAAACGCTGATGATGTGAAGAAATATCCGCACCAGTTTTCAGGCGGGCAACGTCAGCGGATTGGTATTGCACGAGCATTGGTGTTGGAGCCAGAAGTTGTGGTGTGGGATGAGCCCGTTTCTGCGTTAGATGTCTCTGTACAAGCGCAGATATTGCTGCTGCTTAAAGCATTACAAAAAGAGATGAAGTTGAGTTATATATTCATTACGCATGATTTACGCGTAGTGAGGCACATTGCGGATGACATTGCCGTGATGAATAAAGGTAAAATAGTCGAGCAAGGCATGGTGGAAGCGATTTACCAATCACCAAAGCAAGACTATACAAGGGATTTGCTAAAGGCAATTCCTGGGCAGAAATAAATAAGCAATTTAAGATTAACAGTAAAAGATAGTTTTAGGATAAATAATGGCACTAGATTTAGATGATCAAGAACAGTTAGATGAGTTTAAAGCATGGTGGGATCAATACGGAAAATTAACGGTTAACCTCGTTTTATTAGCGTTAATTGCTTATGCATCGTGGCAAGGTTATCAATATTTTCAACACAAAAAAGCAGTGGAAGCTTCAAAGATTTATCAAACATTAGGTTTGCTTGACCCAAGTGAGAGTGACACGATAAAAGATGCGGCAAATAAATTAATGACAGATTATATTGCTACACCTTATGCGGGGCGTGCAGCAGTGCTTCAAGCAAGAAGTGAGTTTCTTGCTGGGGAAACTGATGAATCAAAAGCGAAGCTTGAGTGGGCGATTGCTAATGCACAAGAAACCTCAGTAAAAGCGATTGCTAGTCTACAGTTAGCCAGAATCTTGTTAGACAACAAAGACTATGCAGGCGCAGAGAAGGTACTATCTGCAGATGTTGACCCAGGTTACGATGGATTGAAAAATGACTTGCAGGGTGACATTTTACTGGCGCAAGGTAAGGTTGATGAAGCGAAAAAATTGTACGCCAGTGCATTAAATAATTTAGAGTCAGACGGACGCTTATATCTATTTACTAAGCAGAAGCTAGAATCACTCGGTAGTTAGGTGATATTTTCCATGATTAATCAAATCATAATGAAGCGCTGTTTGATTGCAAGCATGTTGCTCTTAGTTGGGTGCAGTGCTTTAACCAAATTAAGACTCGATATGACTGATAGTCTATTCGGGCGTGAGCCTCACAATGCAGCTGCCGAACTGAAGGCAATTAACGCTACGCGTACAGTCAAATTGGATTGGTCTACACAATTAGGCGAGACAGGACCTTACGATTACACTCCTGCATTAAGCGCTGGATCTGTTTATGCGGTTAACGTAAAAGGTGATCTCGCTAAGTTCAATGTGGCGAATGGTAAACAAGAGTGGCGTATTAACGTCGGTGAGCCAATTAGTGGTGGTGTTGGCGCTGGTGGTGGCTTGGTATTGGTTGGTACCAATAGAGGTAACTTGCTCGCTTATGATGTGAGTGGCAAGCTTGTTTGGCAATCCAAACTATCCAGTGAAGTGCTAAGCGTGCCTCGTTATTTTGAGGGCAAAGTAATCGTGCGATCCGGCGATAACGCTATTTATGGTTTAGATGCAGCAGATGGTGTTCGTAAGTGGACTTATACCCGAGTAGTGCCAGCACTCAGCTTAAGGAGTAGCGCTGGCATTGTTGTGGACGGCGGTGCTGTTTATGCAGGTTTCTCTGGTGGGAAAATGGTGGCAATACGTGCGGACAATGGCAAATTATTATGGGATGCAACCGTTGCGGTACCTAGAGGTGTGACAGAGATTGAACGAATTGCAGACATTACCAGCTTACCTGTGGTTTCTGGACCTGTTGTTTATGCTGTTGCCTATCAAGGCCGTATTGCTGCGATTGACCGTATCAATGGAAAAGTACTTTGGAATAGAGAGATTTCTAGTTATCGCGGTATTGCTATCGAAGGTGAGGAAATATATGTTTCGCATGCGCTAGGGTCTTTGTACTCACTTGATTACGCCACGGGGAGAACTTTTTGGCGACAAGGTGATTTGCTTAACAGGCGCTTAACAACACCATTGCCAATGAATGGGCTTACTGTAGTAGGTGATTTAGAAGGGTATATCCATTTTCTTAATAGAGATAATGGTAAATTTGCATCCCGTATTAAAGTGGGCAGTAACGCTGTTATGTCTTTAATCCCAAGTAATAAACCATCACAATTGATTGCTGCAACGCGAGATGGTGGCTTGTATTTGGTGAGTGTTGGAGCGTCGACAGCATCAATGAGTGAAGAGCGTGAGTCAACACCTACAATTGAAACAGTAGAGCCAGCACCTGCCAACGAAATTGAAACGTTTGAAGCTGATAGCCCTGAGGCTAGTGAAGTGACAGAAGAGAAGTCAGATAGTATTTTATTTCAAAAACAAAAACCGCTCTTATTTCCGAGTGTTCCAGAAAGCTATAATGGGCCAGGTATTGAATTGCCTCAGTCAGAATAATCACCATGTTACCTACCATTGTCCTAGTTGGCCGACCTAATGTTGGCAAGTCTACTTTATTTAACCGCTTAACCAAGAGCCGCGATGCCTTGGTGGCCGATTTTCCTGGTTTGACGAGAGATCGCCATTACGGGCGTGGTGTTGGTGCGAGCAAGCCATACCTCGTGATTGATACTGGTGGCTTTGAGCCCAAGGCGGAGACAGGCATCATGAAGGAAATGGCGCGACAAACGCTATTGGCTATCGATGAAGCCGATGTTGTTTTGTTTATAGTCGATGGACGCGCAGGGTTAACACCGCAAGAATATACCATTGCCGATACACTCAGAAAAGCACAACGCCCAGTATTATTGGTTGTGAATAAAACTGAAGGTATGATGAAATCCGTTGTGAGCGCAGACTTTTATGCACTTGGTCTGGGTGATCCGTTGTCAGTTTCTTCTGCACATGGGGAAGGTGTTAAGGATTTGGTTGAGCTAGCGCTAGAAGGCTTTCCAGAACAGGAAGCCGAGGGCAAAAAGGGTAGGGACCGTAATCCGAAAATTGCGATTGTTGGTCGTCCTAATGTGGGTAAATCAACTTTAGTGAATGCACTGCTCGGTGAAGATCGGATGATTGCCTTTGATGAAGCAGGCACCACACGGGATTCGATTTATGCCGAATTAGAGAAAGATGGTAAGCAATATACGATTATTGATACCGCTGGTGTGCGTAAGCGCGGGCGTGTATTTGAAGCGATTGAGAAATTTTCTGTGGTGAAAACCATGCAAGCGATTGAAGATGCCAATGTGGCGATCTTGGTGGTTGATGCACAAGAGGGCATTACCGAACAAGATGCCCATGTCGCTGCTTATATTTTAGATGCAGGTCGTGCCTTGGTGGTTGCCATTAACAAATGGGATGGCTTAAAAGAAGATGAGCGCGATTGGATCAAAAAACAAATTGATCGTAAACTGCAGTTCTTAGATTTTGCTAAATTTCATTACATTTCAGCACTACGCAAAAAAGGCTTACCAGAGCTATTCACTTCAGTAGATGGTGCGTTTAAGGCGGCATTTACTGATTTGTCTACACCACAATTGACCCGAGTACTATCGGATGCCGTTGCGCAGCACCAGCCGCCGATCAGCAAAGGGATTAGACCTAAGCTACGCTACGCTCACCAAGGTGGCGTGAATCCACCAATAGTTGTCATACATGGCTCGCATATTGCAGGTGTTAAAGATAGTTACAAGCGTTTCTTAGAGGGTATCTTTCGTAAGACGTTCCAGTTGGTCGGTACGCCACTTAGAGTACAATTCAAGCAGGGTAATAACCCGTATGCTGATGCGCTAGATAAACGTAAGGCTGGTGAAGGAATTGTGACAATGCGTCGCCGCAAAACAGAGCGACGTAAAGAATTAAAGACTAAAAAAGAGGAAGAGAATAAAAAGCACTAGCGCTTGTTTGAGCATAAAAAAATGCAACATGTAAGTTGCGTTTTTTTATGCTCGCTTATACTTTATAAGCTTTCCCAGAATTTCCACCAAACACTTTCTTTCTTAATTAGCTTACCTGTGAGTAATGGGTTTTCTGGGTAGTTAGTTTTCAGTACGCGGATAGTATCTTCTTTTAAATCGGTTAAATTCATATAATCGTAAGCACTAACCATCGTCATCAGTGCTTCTTCAGCTGTTTCAGATTTTGGATAGTATTCCAATACATATTTAGCACGGTTAAGTGCTGCCAAATAGGCTTTACGGTTCATGTAGTAACGCGCAACGTGCATTTCATGTTGTGCAAGCGTATTGACAATATAGAACATACGGAACTGAGAATCTTTGACATAACGGCTTTTTGGAAAGCGATCTATTAGCTCTTTAAATACGGCAAAAGAAAGCTTAAGTGACTTAGGGTCGCGGTCATTAATTTCTTGTCCTGTAAATTTTTCAAAAGCGCCTCTTTCATGGAAGGTTGCTAAGCCTTTGAGGTAATAGGCATAATCAATGTTAGGGTGGTTTGGATGTAGCTTAATAAAGCGGTCTGCAGCTACAATAGTAGATACAGGATCATCTTTTTTATAGTTGGCATAGATGATTTCAAGTTTTGCTTGTGTTGCATATTTTCCATGCGGGAAACGAGATGCTAATTTTTTGAAATAACCTAATGCTTTGTCATAGTCTCTATCAGCCATAGCAAGCTCGCCAGCCTCATAAATACGCTGAGCCTGCCATCCTTTGGTATCATCTAGTTCTGTAGGGTCGCCAAATATGGCGCAACCGTTTAAGAATGTACTGATCAATAAACCCAAAAGTAAAGTTTGAATAAGCTGTAAAATACGGTTCACAAGCACACCTGCCAAATAATGTTTGCGCTATTATAACTGAAGCGCTCGTAAAATAAGTACCTGAACATGACAAAAATGACAACTCAAACGCATATCATTCCTATGAATTTAGGTGGGAAACGTTTAGATTTAGCTCTGCAGCAGATGTTGCCTGAGCATTCTAGAAGTCGATTGCAAGCTTGGATTAAAGACGGATTAGTTAGAGTTAACAGTGAGGCTGTCATTGCTAAAACTAAAGTCTGGGGTGGGGAGCGGGTTGAAATCACTCCGCCAGTTAACTTGCAAGAGAATGCATTTAATCCAGAGAATATCCCATTAGACATCGTTTATGAGGATGATGCATTGCTGGTGATTGATAAGCCAGCTGGCTTGGTTGTTCATCCAGCAGCAGGTAATTGGGGTGGCACATTACTCAATGCACTGTTATTTCACTTTCCTTATTTAGCTGATGTACCGCGTTGCGGTATTGTGCATCGCTTAGATAAGCAGACCAGTGGTTTGTTGGTGATTGCCAAGACACTTGAAGCGCAAACGAGTTTAGTGCGTCAATTACAAGCGCGTACCGTGAAACGTGAGTACCGTGCTGTTGTATGGGGTCAGATATGGCGAAATGGTGTGGTGGAACAACCGATTGGTCGGCATCCGCATGCAAGAACGAAAATGGCCGTTGTACGCAGAGGCAAGCTTGCGATTACGCATTATGAGGTGCTAGAGCGTTTTGGTACGAATACCTATATGCGTTGCAGTTTAGAAACTGGGCGTACGCATCAAATTCGTGTGCATATGCAATATTTAAAAGCGCCAATGGTCGGTGATCCGCAGTATGGTATTGGTAATATCATTCCACACAAGCAAATGTCGCCAGCGTTAAAAGAAACGGTATTAGGCTTTAAACGACAGGCGTTACATGCAATTAAGCTGGGTTTAATCCACCCTGTAACGAATAAATTTATGGAATGGCAAATTGATTTAGCAGAAGATATGAAAGACTTGCTCAACGCGATGCGCGATGAAGAGTCTCCAGCACGGGAAATCGGCTTCGACCTAGGTGTTGATGAAAATGGCTTATATGTCGGAGATGGTGATGACGACTGGGATGATGAAGACTTAGATGATGAAGACATGCTAGACGAGGATGACGAAAGTGACTAATGTATTGGCGCAGTCCTTTATTCAGCCCGACTGGCCTGCTTCACTCAATGTCCATGCTTTGCAAACTACACGAATTGGCGGGGTGAGTGCTAAGCCTTACAATAGCCTTAACCTCGGTGACCATGTGAATGATCGTGCGCTGCATGTGGCACAGAATCGTCAATTGCTCGCACCCTTTGTTCCAACAGAACCTGTTTGAATGAAGCAAGTGCATGGTGCGCGTGTGTTAGATGCAGCAACAAGCAGTTGTATTGAATCTGCCGATGCAGCATTTACCAATAAAAACGAATGTGGTGTGTGTGACCATGACAGCAGATTGTTTGCCAGTTTTGCTCTGCGACCAGCAAGGCTCAGTTGTTGCGGCAGCGCATGCGGGTTGGCGTAGTTTGCGTGATGGCGTGATTGAGGCGACGGTAAAGGCGATGTCAGTAGAGAATAATCAGTTGATGGCGTGGCTAGGCCCTGCGATTGGTCCAGATGCTTTTGAAGTGGGTGAAGAATTGCGTACACAGTTTATCGATAAAGATAAGCAAGCAGAGGCGGCTTTCAAGCCACATGGAAGCCGTTTCTTAGGTGATTTAACGATGATTGCGAAACAGCGACTCAACCATTTAGGTGTAACGCGTGTGTATGGTGGCGGCTTATCTACCTATGCTGATGCATTGATATTTTTCTCTTATAGACGCGATGGTGATACTGGACGTATGGCAACGCTCATCTGGTTAACTTGAAAAAGCGAGTTAGTCTCTGCGCACTAGTTTATAATACGCAACTGTTTGAAAATAGTGACTTTAATGAATATTCCTGATTTTTCTACCCTTACTTGGATTGTGTTATTTAGCCTCATTGGTGGTGTGCTGAGTGTCAGCGGCGCTGCCATCGTGGCGTTAAATACCAGTAAAGTTCGTGTGCCAATGCTGATTAGCTACGCGATAGGCGCAATGCTAGGTGCCGTATTTTTAGAAATACTGCCGCACGCAATCGAAGAAGCGAGTTCGCCAAAAATGATGACAGGCACAGTGTTGTTCGGCATTTTATTATTTTTTGCTTTAGAGAAGCTAGTGATTTGGCGACATTGTCATGGCGATCACTGCGAAGTGCATGCAGTGCATACGGAAGATGACTGTCCTGACCATCAAGCTAGGGATGGCGCTAAAACAAAATTCAAAGCGGTGACTAAGCAAACCCCTTCGATTACGGCAAAGCGAGATCAGCATATGCATGACCATGATTTTGGTCGTAGCGGTATGATGATTATGATTGGTGATACCTTCCACAATTTTGTCGATGGGATTTTGATTGCTTCAGCCTTTATGGTGGATGTGAAGCTTGGTATCGTGACAGCGGTTGCCATTGTGGCGCATGAAATTCCACAAGAAGTCGGTGACTTTTTTATTCTGCTCCATTCTGGCTACTCTAAAAAGCAAGCTTACATTTTTAATCTTGTTTCTAGCTTAGCGACCATGATTGGTGGTTTGGCTGCATATTTCGCATTACAACAAATGCAAGGGTTGGTGCCATTTGTACTGGGTATTGCTGCGGCTAGCATGCTTTATGTGGCGGTAGCAGATTTAATCCCGAGCTTGCATAAACGCACAGAATTGCGTGCCACTGTGTCGCAATTGCTATTGATTGCGCTAGGTGTGAGCTCTATTGGCCTGATTGGTCATTTTTTACATTGATAATGAAATTATGAAAACAAATATCCCAAAAATTGGTTTTGTCTCACTTGGCTGCCCTAAAGCTGGCTCAGATGCAGAACGTATCCTCACGCAATTAAGAGCAGAGGGTTATGAAATTAGCAATAGCTACGAGCAATCTGATTTAGTGGTGGTGAATACCTGTGGCTTTATTGATAGTGCGGTAGAAGAATCGTTAGAAGCGATTGGTGAAGCCATGGATAAAAATGGCAAGGTGATTGTCACTGGCTGTTTAGGTGCTAAAAAAGGCGTTGTTGAATCCGCACATCCGAATGTATTAGCTGTGACAGGCCCACATGCATTAGAGGAGGTAATGGCAGCGGTGCATAAGAATTCACCTAAGCCACATGATCCATATACCGATCTAGTGCCACCACAAGGTGTGCGCTTAACACCGCAACATTATGCTTATTTGAAAATATCAGAAGGGTGTAATCACCGCTGTAGCTTCTGCATTATCCCAAGTATGCGTGGCAACTTAGTCAGCCGCCCGATTGGTGATGTATTGAATGAGGCTGAAAATTTAGTGAATGCGGGTGTTTCTGAGATTCTCGTGATATCACAAGATACTTCAGCTTACGGTGTCGATATGAAGTTCCGTAAAGGTTTTTGGAATGGTAGGCCGGTACGCACACATATGACGGAGCTAAGCCAAGCCTTAAGTGAGTTAGGTATCTGGATTCGTTTGCATTATGTCTATCCTTATCCGCACGTGGATGATGTGATTCCATTGATGGCAGAAGGTTTGATTTTGCCGTATTTAGACGTACCTTTTCAACATGCGACACCACGAATTTTGAAGTCGATGAAGCGCCCAGCCAGCAGTGAAAACAATTTGTCGCGCATCAAAGCATGGCGTGAAATCTGTCCTGAAATTACCATCCGCTCGACCTTTATTGCTGGCTTCCCAGGTGAGACGGAAGATGACTTTAAAGAGCTGCTCGATTTCTTAGAGGACGCGCAATTGGACCGAGTTGGCTGTTTTGCTTATTCAGCAGTTGATGGCGCTAAAGCCAACGACTTGCCAGACCAAGTGCCAGAAGAAATTAAAAAAGAACGCTTAAGCCGCTTTATGGAAGTGCAAGAGCGCATTAGTAGCGCCAAGCTAGAACGTAAAATTGGCACCATGCAAACGGTGCTGGTTGATGAGCTGACAACCGATAGTAACGACAATATTATTGCCATCGCACGATCAAAAGCGGACGCGCCAGAAATTGATGGTGTTGTGTATGTGCAGGATGCTGAGGGCTTAACCCCAGGTGATTTTGTTGATGTTAACATTCTAGATGTGAATGGTCATGACTTAGTTGGTGGGCCACCTACAGCTGCGTAAATAGCTGAAGGTTTTTAAACCTTAGGCTGAGTAAATAAATCAGGCACGATAGATGCAGGCCGCTCGCTATCAGCACGGTCTTCTAAAAAGTCTAAAGTGAGTGGGCAGCGCGTTGGTTTACGTGCTGATTTTTGCTTTTTACTTTTGTTTTTGTTGAGGTCGATATAAGGCGTTTCGCTGATGCGGACATAGCCAGAGGTGGCTAACTTTTTAGTGGCGACTTCAAACAAGCTCAGTGAGTTGTCAATGTTTTGTAGTGTCATGGTGTTTTTACTAATACTAAGCACGTTGTACAGCGCCAGTTTGTTGGCCGATGTTTTTTTGCCGTAAATTTCACCTGTATGTATACCCATGTACTCCCAATCACGTCATGCTTAATACTCAATCTAGACTATCGAATAGCTAGTTACTAGTTTTATATCATAAATTAATTTAATTGACAAAAATAAAACATTGAATAGTAAGCAGTATTTAAAATCATAGATTGAGGATTGGCTTTGCTGTAACACAAGGTGATTATTAGGCTTACATGGTAGAATTCTCTTTTCAACCTTTAGCTATTACATTATGACCGTACGTACTCGTTTCGCGCCTAGCCCTACAGGATTTTTACATATTGGTGGTGCTCGCACCGCGCTATTCTCGTGGGCTTATGCCAAAAAGCATCAAGGCAAGTTTGTCCTGCGTGTAGAAGATACGGACGTTGAGCGCAGTACACCAGAAGCGGTGCAAGCCATTATGGATGGTATGGCATGGTTGGGTTTGAGTCATGACGAAGGCCCGTTCCATCAAATGCAACGCATGGGAATCTATCAAAAGCATTTAGAAACACTATTGGCATCTGGTCATGCGTATTACTGTTATAGCAGTAAAGAAGAGTTAGGTGCTTTGCGAGCACAGCAAGTGGAAGCAGGCATGAAGCCGAAGTATGATGGTAAATGGCGCCCAGAAGTGGGTAAAGTATTGCCTGAAGTGCCAGCTGATATTAAGCCAGTGATTCGCTTTAACAACCCTAAAGAAGGCGCTGTGGCTTGGGATGACCTTGTTAAAGGCCGGATTGAAATTGCCAATACTGAAATGGATGATGTCATTATTGCGCGTGGCGAGGGTACGCCAACCTATAACTTTTGCGTTGTCGTAGACGACTGGGAGATGGGGATTACGCATGTCATTCGCGGAGATGACCATGTGAACAATACGCCACGTCAAATCAATATGTTGAATGCGCTTGGTGCAACCGTACCGCATTATGCACACTTATCCATGATTCTTGGTAGTGATGGTCAGAAGTTGTCAAAACGCCATGGCGCGGTGAGTGTGATGCAATACCATGAAGACGGCTATTTACCAGAGGCAATCTTGAATTACTTAGGCCGTTTAGGTTGGAGCCATGGTGATGATGAAGTGTTTGATATCAAGCAGTTCTGTGAGTGGTTTGATTTAGATCACATTACGCCATCAGCAGCGCAGTTTAATACAGAAAAATTGAACTGGCTGAATGCGCACTATATTAAAAATGCTGATTTAGATGCATTGGCACCCGACATTACTAAGCGGATGGCCGCTTTAGGTGTGGCCGTGCGAGCTGAACCACCAATCAAGACTGTGCTTGAACTGTATCGTGAGCGTGCAAACAATTTGAACCAATTAGCGGCTGACATTGCCTATTTCTACATCGTGCCAGAAACGAATGCTAAAGATGCTGAAAAACATTTGACAGATGAAATTAAACCTGTGATGGCGGTGATGGCTGAAACCTTAAAAAATACGACATGGACAGCTGAAGCTATTCATGAAGTGATTGCTGCGACTGTAAAGGAAAATGTGCTTAAATTCCCTAAGATAGCGATGCCATTACGTGTCATGTTGGCGGGTATTGCACAGTCGCCTAGTATTGATCAAGTGATGGCTATCTTAGGTAAAGAAACCGTTTTAAACAGAATGGCGCACTATTTGAAATAAAAAGTTTGTTTTAGCACTTGAAATTCGAACAAAAAGCCGCAATGATAGTCATATCGCTATCGATAATTCAAAAAAGAGCTATCTCCAATTTATTATAACTCCAAGGAGTAAGGAATGACCAATAAAGGCCAAATGTTACAAGACCCATTTTTAAATGCATTGAGAAAAGAACACGTACAAGTGTCTATTTACTTGGTGAACGGTATTAAATTACAAGGACAAGTTGATTCATTTGATCAGTATGTTATTTTGCTTAAAAATACCGTGGTACAAATGGTTTACAAACATGCTATCTCTACCATTGTGCCTGCGCGTGCAGTTGAGATAGACACGCCTGAGCCGGATGACGCTTAATTTGGATATTCTAAATTCGGCACTTCTTGATTTAATTACTGGTGAGTTGAATAATCAGGCATCCGCATGCTAGATAGACCTGAAAGTACAGATGCGGTCATCCTCGTTAGTATCGATTTTAATGAGTCAGATTATGAAGAAAGCCTGTACGAGCTAAGGCAGCTCGTTACTACAGCGGGACTTAATATTACTGGTACATTAGAAGGAAAGCGAAGCGTGCCTGATGCTAAATTGTTTATCGGTTCAGGCAAGGCGGATGACTTAAAGTCGATGTTAGAAGCTGGTGAGACCAAGCTAGTCGCTTTCAATCATGATTTGAGCCCATCACAACAACGTAACTTAGAGCGATTTTTAGATGCCAGAGTCGTTGATCGTACTGGACTTATCCTTGATATTTTTGCACAGCGTGCACAAACACATGAAGGTAAGTTGCAAGTGGAGTTGGCGCAGCTAGAGCATATGTCAACCCGGTTGGTTAAAGGCTGGAGTCACTTGGAACGTCAAAAAGGCGGTATTGGCGTTCGTGGTGGACCTGGTGAAACGCAGTTGGAACTGGATAGACGACTATTACGTGTTCGCATTAAACAGCTACGTGAGAAACTGACGAAACTGAAATCACAGCGTGGGATGCAGCGCCGCGCTCGTAAACGTTCCAACATCATGTCAGTTTCCTTAGTTGGTTATACCAATGCAGGTAAGTCAACCTTGTTTAATCGTTTGACGCGTTCTGATATTTACGCAGCGGATCAATTGTTCGCGACACTAGATACGACTTCGCGCAAGATGCATTTACCAGAGCTGGAAGGCTATGGTTCCTTACCTGTAGTGTTGTCTGATACGGTTGGCTTCATCAAACACCTACCAACTACGTTGATTGAAGCGTTTGGTGCTACTTTGGAAGAGGCGGTACAAGCGGACTTGCTTTTTCATATCGTTGATATGGCGAGTACCAATCGTGAAGCGCAAATCTCACAAGTGAATAAGGTATTGCATGATATTGGCGCAGAAAAAGTGCCGCAAATTTCAATTCTCAATCAGATTGACCGCACCGATTGTGAAGCAGGTTTTGATCGTGATGAGTATGGTAGGATTGTGCGCATACGTGCTTCTGCTAAAACAGGCAAAGGCATGGAGTATGTTAGACTCGCATTACAAGAACATCATGCGTATTTGAAGAAGTTAAGTACAGAAAAAACGTCTTATGTCTAATCAGCATCATTGGTTGGAAAAAGTCAGTATTCAAAAATAACATTAGCAATTTAGGAGTAAGTGAAAATGAAACTTCCCGCTTGGGCACAAGGTAATAACCAAGGGCCGCCAGACTTGGATGAAGTCTTTAAAGATTTGAGCAAAAAGATTAATAATCTTTTTGGCAAAAGCAATGGCAGTGGCAGTGGCCGACCGCCAGCCAATGATGCGCCGATGGATTTGCCTATTGTGCCTATTATCTTGCTGGTGTTTTCTATTTGGATGGCGACAGGCTTTTACATCATTGACCAAGGTTCATTAGGGGTGAAACAACGCTTCGGTGAATATGTGGAATCGACAGAGCCAGGCCCAAGCTGGCACTGGCCATTTCCAATCGAGAATGTCACGGTTGTGAATATGGAGCAAGTGCGTCGCTTAGAAGTTGGTTATCGTAGTAGTTCAAACGGCAGTAAAGTCAAAGTGCCCGCCGAGGCGCTCATGCTGACTGAAGATGAAAACATCATTGATTTACAGTTTGCAGTGCAATACAACCTTAAGAATGCAAAAGACTACCTATTTAACAATCGCTCTACTGATGATGCTGTGATGTCTGCTGCTGAAACGGCGATTCGTGAAGTGGTTGGTAAAAACAAGTTAGATGATTTGTTACAAAAAGGGTTGCAAGACACATCCGAGCAAATGCAAACGTTGTTAGATTTTTATAAAACTGGCGTCAATATCACCAGTGTTTCTCTACAATCCGCATTGCCACCGCAGCCGGTGCAAAAAGCCTTTGAAGATGTGAACAGGGCTAATCAAGATTACCAGCGAAAAATTAACGAAGGTCAGGCGTATGCTAATACTGTTGTGCCAAAAGCACGCGGTAGTGCTGCACGATTACTTGAAGAGGCTGAAGGTTATAAGCTGAAAGTGCAGAGCGAAGCAAAAGGTAATGCGAGCCGCTTCGAGAAAATATATGCGGAATATATGAAAGCACCAGTGGTGACACGTCAGCGTTTATTCATTGAGGCACAAGAGCAAATATTGTCTAGCGTCAGCAAGGTGATTATTGACCAAAAAGAAGGTGGTAGCAGTCTACTTTACTTACCTTTAGATAAGTTGATGCAAGCAACGGGGTCTCAGCCTACATCAGTTCGCAATTCAACACAGTCTTCAGCAAGTAACGCGAGTGCAATTGAGGATGAACGTGCTTTAGATCGCGACCGCGAGAGAGAAAACTAATATGAAAAACCTTGGATTAATATTATTTAGTGCTGTGATTGCACTTGTATTGGCGAATATGTCATTGTACATAGTCGATCAACGCGAGCACGCACTCGTGTTTAGGTTGGGTCAAATTGTTAAGGTGAAAAAAGAGCCTGGCATCTACGTCAAATTACCATTTGTCGAACGTGTACGTTATTTTGATAACCGTATTGTGACCTTAGATGGCGAAGATCCTGCGAAATTTATTACCAGTGAAAATAAATATATGCTGGTTGATTCCTTTGTTAAATGGCGTATTACAGACCCAGCTAAATACTATGTTTCGATTAAAGAGGGCGGTGAAGCGGCTGCTGAAGATAGGCTGGCTAAAGTGGTTAATGCCGGCTTGCGAGCTGAATTTGGTGTGCGTACTGTACGTGAAGTGATTGCCGGAGAACGAACTGACATTATGGATAACTTGCGTGAAAAAGCGAATATCGAAGCGAGCCAAATTGGTGTGCAAGTGGTTGATGTTCGTTTAAAGCGTGTTGATTATTCAGAAGAGATTAGCAAGTCTGTATTTGATCGTATGACTTCAGAGCGTAAAAGAATTGCTAATCAATTGCGATCTGAAGGCGCTGCTGCTTCTGAGAAGATTCGTGCAGATGCTGACAAGCAAAGAGAAGTGATTATCGCTGAAGCTTTCCGTGACGCGCAAAATACCAAAGGTGACGGTGATGCGATTGCGATAGAAGTGTATGCAAAAGCCTATGGCAAAAGCCCTGAGTTTTATGCTTTCTATCGTAGTACAGAGGCATACAAAAATAGCTTTAAAAACAAATCAGATGTCATGGTGTTAGATCCTAGCTCTGACTTCTTTAGATACTTACGAGCAGCTGACGGCAAGTAGTCGTGAGTGAGACATTGCTTGCGGCATTGGGGCTGATGCTGGTAATAGAGGGCATATTACCCTTGGCCACACCGCAAGTTTGGCGCGAGACATTTAAACGCATGATTGCGCTAAAAGATGGGCAATTGCGCTTTGTCGGTTTACTGTCTATTGCTGGTGGCCTGTTATTGCTAATGCTGAATCATTAGCTCAATCACGTAAAAGCCCACTTTTGTGCTACGTACTTTAGTCCGTTTACCAGTATAATACCCGCATGCGAAATTGGTTACTCCCGGAATTTATTGAAGATGTGATGCCAGCCGAGGCTGGGCGCATCGAATCTTTACGTCGACAACTATTGGATTTGTTTAAAGTGCATGGCTATCAGTATGTGATTCCACCAACTTTAGAATATGTCGAATCACTTATTACAGGTACAGGCAGTAAGCTTGATATTGCCACATTTAAAGTGGTTGATCAGCTGACAGGTCGTATGATGGGCATTCGTGCTGATGCTACACCACAAGCGGCGCGGATTGATGCGCACATGCTAAACCACCAAGGCGTTTCGCGCCTATGTTATGCCGGTAAGGTATTGCGAACAGCACCTAGTGGCCTTGCGCGGACGCGTGAGCCACTACAGGTTGGCGCAGAATTATTTGGTCATGCGGGTGTTGAAAGTGATATTGAAATTCAATGTTTGATGATTAAATCACTACAAGCGATTGGCTTAACCGATTTACACGTTGATTTTAGTCATGTAGGACTTTTTAAAAGCTTGATTGAAGCGGGCAGTATTGATGAGCACTTAGAGAATGCCCTGTATGGTGCCTTGTTAAGTAAAGACAAAACCTTGGTAGCCGGGTTGGCGAATGGCTTAGGTGAGACCATTAAGCAGGCGCTGATTGATTTAACTGACTTAAATGGGGATGTGAGCGTGTTGAAACGTGCGCAAACCACATTGCCAGCGTTACCGAATATTCAAAAAGCATTACAAGATTTAACCAGTGTTGCTGAGAAGCTAGTAAACTTAGATGTACAAATTGGTTTCGACTTAAGTGAGCTGCGTGGCTACCACTATCATAGCGGTTTAGTGTTTGCTGCTTATGCACAAAGCTACTCTGGCCCACTAGCATTAGGTGGGCGTTATGATGAGGTTGGTGAATCCTTTGGTCGTGCACGACCTGCAACAGGCTTTAGTCTAGATTTGCGCGGCGTTGTGACAGCGTTAAGCTCAGCAACACTAGCAAAAGGAATCCTCGCACCAGTCAGTGATGATGTTGCGTTGCAAGTGATAATTGAGACTTTACGTGCTGAGGGTCAAATCGTGATTCAAGCTTTACCCAATGATGAGACGAATTTGGGAGAGTTGAACTGTGATCAAACATTGAAACAGACAAATGGTGAGTGGCAAGTTGTGTCACTGACTAACTAAAATTTAATTAAACAGTAAACTATGGCAAATAATACAGTGAAAAATACAGGAAAGAATGTCGTCATTATCGGCACCCAATGGGGCGATGAAGGTAAAGGTAAAATCGTTGATTGGTTAACGGATGATGCACAAGGTGTGGTTCGCTTTCAAGGTGGTCACAATGCAGGGCATACATTAGTCGTTGGACAAGGCGATGACCAGCATGTGTATAAGTTGAATTTAGTACCATCTGGTATTGTCCGCGAAGGGATAAATTGCTATATCGGTAATGGTGTGGTGTTGGACGCCGGCCATTTGCTAAAAGAGATTGCAACACTGGAAAACGATGGTTTAGAAGTTAAAAGTCGTTTAAAAATTAGTCCGGGCTGCCCGTTGATTTTGGATTGCCATGTGGCTGTTGATTTAGCGCGCGAAGCAAAGCGTAGCAACGAAAAGAAAATTGGTACCACAGGTAAAGGCATAGGCCCAGCGTATGAAGATAAAGTCGCACGTCGTGCATTACGTGTCTACGACTTGTTCTACCCTGAGCGTTTTGCAGGGAAATTAAAAGAAGTCATGGACTATCATAACTTCGTCTTAACGAATTACCTAGATGCTGAACCTGTTGATTATGATGCGCAGTTAGCGAAGAGTATGCAGCATGCTGAGGCCCTAAAGCCAATGGTTGCGGATATTTCAGCCGAGCTTTATGGTGCAACTGCTAGAGGCGATCGCTTATTGTTTGAGGGTGCGCAAGGTACATTGCTGGATATCGATCACGGTACCTATCCTTATGTGACATCAAGTAACTGTATCGCGGGTCAAGCATCAGCAGGTGCGGGTGTGGGCGCGAATATGTTGCACTATGTATTAGGTATTACTAAAGCCTATACAACACGCGTTGGTGGTGGTCCTTTCCCAAGTGAGCTAGACATTGAAACAGAAGGTGCACCAGGTACGCAAATGTCAGTAGTCGGGCAAGAATTTGGTACAGTGACGAAACGTAAGCGTCGTTGTGGTTGGTTTGATGCTGCTGCATTACGTCGTTCAGCCATGATTAATGGGTTAACAGGTTTGTGTATCACTAAGTTAGACGTGATGGATGGTATTAAAGAAATTAATATCTGTGTTGGCTACAAACTGGATGGTAAAACAATCGATTTGTTACCAGTGGGTGCTGATGATGTGGAAGGCTGTGAATCAATCTACGAAACGGTCCCAGGTTGGACGGAAACAACATTCGGCGTGAAAACGTGGGATGGCTTACCTAAGAATGCACAGCATTACTTGAAGCGTTTAGAGGAGGTGTGTGGCGTACCAATTGTCATTGTTTCTACAGGCCCTGAACGTGATGAAACGATTGTGATTGAACATCCGTTTAGTTAAGTATTGATTGTATGATTGACATAGGTCGCCGTTAAAACAGCGGCCTATTTTTTTAACTGAAGGTTTTGAGCTAATTTTTAGCGACTTTTGCCTTTTATTGATTTTTATGGGCTTATTGAATAAGCTCAGTACGCATTTCAGAAAATTAAAGGTTTACATTGATACATACGAATAAACGACTTGCATGGGCGATTACGGGTTCTGGACATTATTTGCGAGAGTCATTAGCAATATTGGCATCACTACAAGATGTTGATGTGTTTCTGAGTAGTGCGGCAGCCGAAATTATTAAACAGTATGGATTCCAGGCGCAATTAGATGCAACGGGACATCGTGTTTTTCAAGATAAAACAGCGAGCAGTGTACCGGTTGAATTCTTTTATGAGGGGAAGTATCACACCTTGGTGATTTCCCCAGTGACCTCTAATACGATTGCAAAAATGGCTTATGGTATTTCTGATAGTTTGGTGACTAACCTTTATGCGCAGGCTGGAAAAACCCGTGTGCCGAGTATCGTCTTTGCCTGTGATACCGCGCCAGAAGTTGAATCAGAAGCACCAAAAGAGAATATGGTGATGGTGTATCCGCGAGAAATTGATTTGGATAACATCCAAAAACTCGCTCAATTTGAAGCGACAGAGATTGTTGCTAGTATTGAAGCATTGCAAGTGGCTGTTGACCTGAAGTTACAAAGCCTATAATCGCTGGCTGAATATTAAACACTGATGACTATTGAAAACCTACTTTTTGTGACAGGCAAGCTGGCTGAAAAAAGCTTAGATAAAGTGTTGCAGAATATTCAGGCCAACAGTAAGACACCACCTTTTAAATATCGTATTGAACAAGTCGGTGTATCTGTAGCTGCATTAATGACCCCTGAACTAATTACGCGACGCCTTAAAGATGTGGGTGATGCTAAAAAGATAATACTGCCAGGTTTGTGCCAAGGTGATTTAAGCCAATTGCATAGACAATATGGGATTCCTGCAGAGCGAGGACCTAATGATTTGAAAGATTTACCGCAGTATTTTGGGCAGCAGGGCGTAGCACCTGACTTAAGTCAGTATAGTGTTGATATTTTTGCGGAAATTGTCGATGCGCCGGATTTAAGTCTAGCTGCAATTTTAGCCAAAGCGGAGCAATATAAGGCGCAAGGGGCGAATGTCATTGATTTGGGCTGCTTACCTAATAAGCCATTTAAACACTTGGCGGAGGCTATTCAACTGCTTAAAAGCAATGGCTTTAAGGTCAGTGTCGACTCAATCCAGCCTGAAGAGTTATTACTAGCAGGTAATGCAGGCGCTGATTATCTATTAAGTCTGACAGAAAAAACCTTGTGGATTGCGGATGAAGTAGCTTCGACACCCATTCTGATTCCAGCAAAGCCTGGTAATATGGCTTCCTTGTATCGCGCTATTGAGCATTGCTTGAAACATAATAAGCCATTTATTGCCGATGCGATTTTAGATCCAATTCACTTTGGTCTGGCAGATTCTATTGTGCGATATAGCAAACTACGTAAAAAATATCCAGATATTAATATCATGATGGGTGTAGGGAATTTAACCGAATTAACTGATGCTGATACTACTGGAATCAATGCGATGTTGTTTGGTTTAATCAGTGAGATGAACATTAATGCGGTGTTAGCTACGTCGGTGAGTCCGCATGCCGTGAATGCCATTGCTGAAGCAGATGCGGCGCGACGCATCATGTATCGCGCCAAAGAAGATAATCGACTGCCACGTGGTTATAGTAATAGGTTGTTAGGCTTACATGATAGAAAGCCTTTCCCCTATAATGCGGCAGAAATTGATGAAATTGCGGCCCAAATCAAAGATCCTAGTTTTAGGATTATGGTCAGTGAGGCGGGTGTGCATGTGTTTAATCGAGATGGACATCAGTTAGCAGTGGATCCGTTCAGATTTTACCCTAAGCTTGGTGTGGAGCAAGATGCGTCACATGCGTTTTATTTAGGCATAGAGCTTGGGCGTGCACAAGTGGCATGGCAGCTTAAAAAACGTTATGTCCAAGACGAAGAGCTTAGCTGGGGTATTGACCTTCTACAAAATAAACGAGATAAAAAGAGCCATAGAGAGGCCTCTTTGGCGGAAAGGAAGCTGAAAAATAAATGATATTTGAAACCATTATTGTTAGCACAGATGTTGATGGTGCGGCACATGTCACACCTTTTGGTGTCAAGCATGAAGGCAACCTCATTGTCATTTCGCCATTCAGGCCTTCAAAAACGTTGAGTAATATTTTGGCGACGCAATCTGCTACGGTTAATTTGACTGATGATGTGCGCGTATTTGCAGGCGCTTTAACAAAAAGACAGCCGTGGACATTGCTACCTGCTAATAAAGTGAATGGATTTAGACTTGAGGGTTGTTTAAACCATGTAGAACTTTCTCTAGTTGATGTTCGTGAAGATATAGAGCGGCCGCAGTTGGTGATGCAATCGGTTGAGACGCAATATCATGCAGCATTTAAAGGGTTTAACCGTGCGCAAGCCGCGGTGATAGAATTGGCCGTGTTAGCGAGCCGTTTACGCATGCTACCTCAGGAAAAAGTTAAGTTGGAGTTGCATTATTTGCAGATTGCCATTGATAAGACCGCTGGTGAGCGAGAGCTTGAAGCGTGGGGATGGCTGGCAGATAAAATCGATGCTTACTATCAAGAAGACTTAGTATGACGAAATTGCTAATTAGTGTAAAAAATGTAGAAGAGTCTCAAGTGGCTAGGTATGCTGGAGTTGATTTGATTGACTTGAAAGACCCTGCAGTTGGTGCTTTAGGCGCATTGGATATTGATACGGTACGCCAAATTGTCAATGAAGTGAACGGAAGTGCGCTGGTAAGTGCAACAGTAGGTGAAGGGCATGCAACCATTGAAGCGCTTACAGATGATATTGCTTTATATGCAAGTTTGGGTGTTGATATCGTAAAGATATCAGTGAGTGAGTTATTTCAACAAGCTGATTTTTTTTCAAAAATAGTGCAATTAACCTCGCAGGGAATTAAGGTCGTCACTGTTTTTTTTGCAGATAATGAATTGGATTTTGGATTAATCCCTCACTTGCAAAAGAGTGGTTGTTATGGCGCGATGTTGGATACGCAGTTGAAACAATCCTCATTGCTAGCGGCGCAACCTATTGAGACATTACGTGGATTTGTATCGGTTTGTGCCGAAAACAAGCTTGTCTCAGGGTTAGCAGGTTCTGTGAATAAACAGCATGTTGGTGAATTAAAGGGTTTGAACCCCGGCTTTATTGGCATGCGTGGCGGTGTTTGTCATCAGCACGATAGAACTTCGGAATTGGTGTATGAACAAATTGCTGAGGTTAAAGCGATGTTGTTATATTGCAACGCTGCTAGTGATTAAGGTGGAAAACATGGGTTTTTTTGCCAAATATGCTTAGATTAAGTATAATTTTTAAGTTTATAAGTCGATATTTGCTATATTATGCTGGTTTAGCAGTTAACTTGTGGAGTTTACAATGAATAAAAAATTAGTTGATTTTGCTGTAGTAGCAGCATTATGCTTATCAGCATTTTCTGCATCAGCAGAAGATATGTACCGTGGTGCTTGGTATGCAGTACCAGGCGTTGCTTATATCGATACAGATAGTGATCTTAATGCTGATAATGACACAGGTGCTTTTATCGCAATTGGTAAAGAGCTTAGCGAAAGCTGGGATTTACAAGGTCGTTTAGGCTATAACAAAGCTGATGAAGACTTAGGCCTTAACATTGGTCAAAGTGGAGATTACAAATCAACACAACTTGGCTTAGATGCTTTGTACATGTTCAGCCGTGAGTCTTTCCGCCCATTCTTATTGGCCGGTTTAGGTGCTACACGTAATAACGTTGATTACAAAGTTCCAGGTGTTCGCGTTAGTGGTGAAAAAACATCATGGATGGCTAGCCTAGGTTTAGGCATGCAATATTTCTTTAGCGACAAGTTCGGTATCCAAGCTGATTTACGTCATCAGTTTAGCCGTGGTAAAGAAGGTGTTAATAGCCTTGGCGCAGCAAGTAATAGTAAAAAATCAGTTGGTAACAACCTGCTAAGCGTTGGTGGTATCTTCCGCTTTGGTGCACCAGCACCAGTTGTTGCAGCTGTAGCACCAGAGCCAGCTCCAATCCCAGTAGCAGCTCCAATTCCAGTAGCAGCTCCAGTATGTGTTGAAAAACTAAATACCGTAACAATTGATGCTGCAAAACTATTTGATTTTGATAAGGCTACTTTAAAAGCTGAAGGTAAAGCAGCATTGGATGAAGCTGCGGCAACAATTGAAGCTAATGCCGCTATTACTAACGTATTGGTAACTGGTCATACTGACCCCTTAGGCTCATACGAGTATAACCAAAAATTATCAGAGCGTCGTGCAACACAAGTAGCTCAATACTTAGCTTCACAAGGCGTTAATTCTGACATTATCACATCAACAGGCCGTGGCGAAGCAGTGCCAGTAGTTGCATGTGAAGGCGTTAAAGGTAGAAAGGCATTTATCGAATGCTTACAACCTAACCGTCGTGTAACAGTTGAAGCAACAACAACTGAGCAAGTATGTAATTAAGTTTAAATAAACTAAGTTTATTTAAAAGCCCCGTTTTTGCGGGGCTTTTTTTATCCATCATTAAGCAGTTATAATGTCACCATGAAACAACACGTTAGTTTAATTATTGAAGCAGCTTGGGTTTTTCCAGTTATACCTAGGAATACATTGCTAGCAGACTATGCGGCTGTGATTGATGCAGATGAAATTATCGACATTTGTCCGATTGCTGAAGTAGAGGGAAAGTATCAAGCAAGTGAAACGATTAGGCTAGGTAAGCATGTATTAATGCCAGGGCTTATCAACTTACATGCACATGCGGCAATGACGTTAATGCGTGGTTTGGCAGATGGGTTAGCATTGGCACCTTGGTTACAAGACCATATTTGGCCAGCAGAAGCAAAGTTGGTTTCTTCAGAATTTGTGTATGATGGAACAGTATTAGCAGCGGCAGAAATGCTTAGTGGTGGGGTGACTACCTATAATGATATGTACTTCTATCCTAAGGCGGCAGCTGAGGCGAGTATTAAAATGGGATTGCGCGCAAATCTAGGTTTGGTGGTGATTGAATTTCCAACCCAATATGCCACGGATGCTGGTGATTACATTAAAAAAGGGCTGGATGCACGCGATCATTTACGACATGAGCCGCTGATTACTTTTAGCTTTGCACCACATGCGCCTTATACTGTTTCTGATGAGACGTTTCAGCGTATTGGCACATTAGCGAATCAAGTAGATATTAGTGTGCATACGCATCTACATGAAACAAAAAAAGAAATAATCGATAGTGAAGAAAACTTTGGTCTGCGGCCTTTAGCACGTTTAGCCAATCTTGATGTGCTAGGGCCATCGGTAACATTTGCCCATTGCGTACATTTGGAAGAGGCTGAAATGCAGCTACTTGCTGAACAAGGCTGTAGTATTGCACATTGCCCAAGCTCCAATTTAAAACTTGCCAGTGGTATTGCACCGATTACACAAGCGATTAAATACCATGTTAATGTTGGGTTAGGTACAGATGGCGCTGCGAGTAATAATCGCCAGGATATGTTTACAGAAATGCGATTGGCAGCATTGTTAGCCAAAGCTAATAGCGGCGATGCTACGGCTGTTCCCGCACAGCAGGCGGTAGAGATGGCAACGATTAATGGCGCAAAAGCGCTAGGATTGGATGATAAGATTGGCTCAATTGAGAAAGGTAAGTTGGCTGATTTAATCGCTGTCAGATTTTTTGACCTTGAGATGCAGCCATGTTTTGATCCTATTTCACATTTGGTTTATGTCGCTGGGCGTGAACATGTTAGTCACGTTTGGGTGGCAGGTGAGTTGCATTATCATCAGCCAACAGATGGTGCAGCTGTTTATAGTGGCATTGAGCCGCGTGAGTTATCCGATATTGTGACCAAGTGGGAATCTAAGGTTAGTGAGTTTAAATGAGTGAGATAAGTAATATGAATGTAAGTAATGTAGATGCCGCAGAGTTAAATAAATTCAGTGAGTTAGCCCATAAATGGTGGGATAAAAACAGTGAGTTCAAACCTTTGCACGAGATTAATCCATTACGCTTAAACTACATCAATGACACCGTTTCATTAGAAGGCAAGCGCGTGCTAGATGTCGGTTGTGGTGGCGGTATTTTGTCAGAATCGATGGCAGAAAAGGGCGCGCAAGTCACAGGTATTGATTTAGGTGAAAAAGCGCTTAAAGTTGCACAGTTACATAGCCTCGAAAGAGGTGTTGCTGTTGATTACCGCCTGATTGCAGCAGAGGTGTTAGCTGAACAAGAAGCTGGGGCTTATGATGTAGTGACTTGCTTAGAGATGTTAGAGCACGTACCAGACCCTGCAAGTATCGTCAGTGCCTGTGCTAAGTTGGTTAAACCAGGTGGCCATGTGTTTTTCTCAACAATTAATCGCAATCCAAAGGCTTATGCCTTTGCAGTATTAGGAGCGGAGTATATTTTACAGATGCTACCTAAAGGCACGCATGACTACGCAAAATTTATTAAACCATCAGAATTAGCTAGCTTTGCACGACAGGCTAACTTGACGCTGCAAGACCAAGCTGGGATGAGTTATAACCCGATTACAAAAAATTACGCACTCAATAAAGATGTGTCTGTGAATTACCTTGTGCATACCGTGAAAGCAGCGGATTAATGACAACTGTTTTATTTGATTTAGATGGTACCTTAGTCGACACGGCACCAGATTTAGGCTATGCCCTTAACTTGCAATTGCAGAAATACGGTAAGCAAATGTTATCCGATGATGCGATTCGACCTTTCGCCTCACATGGGTCAAAAGGCTTATTAGGTTTGGGTTTTGGACTTACACCAGAGCATGCTGACTTCATTAAAATGCGCGATGAATATTTGGATATTTACGAAAGCGTGTTAACACGTAGTCCTACACTATTTGATGGCATGCAAGCCGCTTTGGATGGCCTTGTGACAAGCGGCTTTAAATGGGGCATTGTGACTAACAAGCCTAGCCGCTTTACAATACCTTTAGTCAAAAGTTTAGGTTTAACACATCGTGCTGCTTGTGTGATTAGCGGTGATGATGCACCGCAACCAAAGCCAGATCCAGCAACGCTAATGCTTGCGTGTAGGCAAGCGCAAGTGAAACCAGAGGATTGCTTTTATATCGGCGATGCAGAGCGTGATATTCAAGCTGGTCAAGCAGCAGGTATGAAAACGGTCGTTGCTATGTATGGCTATATTGATGATAGCGATAAACCACTAGCGTGGGGTGCTGACTTCCTTATTCATAGCCCTAGTGAAATAGCCGACTTAATCTAACTGAAACATCTAACGAACGAACGGCCTAATTGACACGTTTCCGTTCTACAATCGCTTGCGCTAGTGTGCCGCTGTCCACATATTCGATTTCCCCGCCCATCGGTAAACCACGGGCAATGCGACTGACTTTAATGCTGCGTGCTTTGAGTAGTTCCATAATGTAATGTGCGGTGGCTTCACCTTCAACGGTGTAGTTGGTAGCTAAAATCACTTCTTGAATGCTAGTATCGTCGACAGTCTCTTGCGCGCGCTTTATCAGTTTTTCTAGGTTGATTTCTTTAGGACCTACGCCATCCAGTGGTGAGAGTCTGCCCATCAATACAAAATACAAACCGTTATAAGACTGTGTTTGTTCTAACATCATGACATCAGTTGGCATTTCAACCACGCAAAGCAAGCTACTATCACGTTCCTCATTGTTACAAGTAGGGCAGATGGGTTGCTCACTAAAATTATTGCAACGTTGGCAATGGCCAACGGTTTCTAAGGCATCGCTCAATGCCAGTGCCAATCCATTCGCACCTTTTCTATCACGCTGTAACAAGTAATAAGCCATACGTAGTGCAGACTTAGGCCCTACGCCGGGTAAACAGCGTAGTGACTCGATGAGTTGTTCTAATGCGGGCGGATTTTTCAACGTCGGCTTAGAATGGTAATTTCATACCAGCTGGCATCATGCTGCCCATGCGCGCAGCTGAGGTCGCTTCAGCTTTTTGATTCGCATCTTTCAGCGCAATCACTAACAAGTCTTCTAGTGTTTCTTTATCGTCCATGACACTTTCATCAAGATTGATGCGTTTGAC
>Ga0307998_1000149_pt1 | contig 40099 bp, 37 predicted proteins | sample Davwhametageno37_FD_203147 | JGI IMG/M metagenome (GOLD analysis project Ga0307998, IMG submission 203147) | Marine microbial communities from Davis Island wharf, Antarctic Ocean - #37 | ecosystem: Environmental > Aquatic > Marine > Unclassified | place: Antarctic Ocean: Davis Island wharf... | reverse complement strand
ATAATGAGTTTAAAGCTAGAGATGCTAATATTGAGCTACTACTTAAAACATTTAAAAATATTTCTGTTCAAAGTTCGGTATCCTCTGATCTTAAGAAAACTGTTGTAGGTAATATGGCATCAAGACATAAGAAAGTTCAGATTTTTGAGAATGGAAAAAACACAAAAACTTATTTCATTGGTTCGCCAACTAGTGATCATTATGGTACTTATATGTTACTTGAGAAGAACGGAAAAAAATCATCTGAAGCATATGTAATGCACCTTCCTGGGTTTAATGGTTTTTTGGAAAGTCGTTTTTATACCGAAATTAAAGATTGGAAACACACAGGTGTTTACACCATGAATCCTGAGAATATCAAGCAAATAAAAGTAGAACATTACGAGTCTCCTGAAAATTCATATGTAATAACTCAAGCTGATGGAAGGTTTGATTTCACAACTATTGATGGAGTTCCAGTAGGAGATTACAACCTAACTTTATTACAAAACTATGTGCGTACATATGAGAAAATATTCTACAATCAAATAGGTGATTATACTGAGACTCAGGTAGACTCTATTAAAAAAGAAGATCCTACTTACATTGTTTCAGTAACCGATAATGCCGATAATGTTAAACAAGTGTTTTTTACTTTAAAGGAAACTGGAGAAACAATGGATTCAATTACTGGGAAAGCAATTGCTTATGATGTTAATATGATTCATGGTTACTATCCAGAGGGTGAAGAAATTTATTTATTCCAATATTTTTCATTGGATAACATGTTCGCCAAAAAATCTTATTTCATCCAAAAATAATTCGCTATGACTGATATGAGTGGTTTCTCTAAACGAGACAAACTCGAAGAGGATGAGTTTTATTACTCTCCGGAGGGTTACATTATTTTTACCGAAAAGTATTTATCTAAAAGAGGATACTGCTGTAAAAATGGCTGTAAACATTGCCCTTATGATTTTGATAAAAAAGCAGGCAGAATTATTAAAAAATAATTAGTCCTTTTTGTTTTTTCTAAGGTAAATCTTTTGGCCAGCTTTAGGTTGAGAGCCTTCATCTAAATGGTTTCTTTTATAAAGCCTAGATAATTTAACGCCATACTTTTGCGAAATATCTCTCATAGTTTCACCTTGTTTCACAAAATGCAGCTCCTCCTTTGATTTACATCTCTTAGGTTTTAGGAATATTCTCTCGCCTTTTACAAGCTCATGAGTTTTGGATAAATCATTGTATTTTACAATTTGTCTTTTTCTTATTCCAAATTCTTTTTCAAGCTTTTCATAAGTATCGTCATCCTTAATTATGATATAAGGAACCAAATTGGCAGTTTTATTTATCGTGTGATAGATAGACATGCTTATTTCTTCTTGTACAGGTTCTCCAATTAATATTGGCTCAATCTCATCTTTTTTTACTTCTTCTACCGCTATGATTGATTGAGTATCGTATTTCGTTAAATTATACCTCTCTATTAAGCTTATTAATAAGTTAGGATACTTTGGATTAGTAGCGTATCCAGCTTTTTTCAGACCTTTTGCCCAACCTTTATAATCATATAAGTCAAGTTCAAAAAGTGGCTTGTATCTATTTTTCTTTAAGAATAATGAATGATCAGTATATGATTCACTAGCATCATTATACTTACGAAAACACTCGTCTTTTTCGTCATCATCTTTTATAAAAGTCTCACCAGTCCATGTCGAGTGGCATTTGATACCAAAATGATTGTTGGCTACTTTTGCTAAGTCACTATTTCCGCTACCACTCTCCAATATTCCTTGTGCAAGAGTTATACTTGCAGGAATTGAATGTTGCGCCATTTGTGATATAGCTTCGCTTTTCCACTTAGCAATGTATTGCTGTGGTGTTTGCTTTTGGCTAAGCCCATTGAAAGCAAAACAAACAAATGCTAAACTTACTATTATTGATATTACCTTATTCATATATTTTCCTCTTAAATCGTTCTTCTAATCCATTAATTCCTTGTAAACCACCTGTGTGTACAAGAAGAATTTTACTTCCTTTAGGGAAATGATTTTTTTTAATTAAATCAAAAACACCAAAAGCCATTTTTCCATTATATATCAAATCCCATTTAAATCCATGAATGGAATTAAATTCGCGCACAAAATTAATTAATTCTTCATTAATCTTAGCATATCCGCCAAAATGGTAATCAGTTTGTAAAGAAAATGATTCCATCAAAATATCTGTCAATTCCTCATCTTGAGTGACAGAGTTAATTTGCGAGTGAACTTCATCTTTTAGGAAATCTCCATTTTTAAGTGCAGGGAATCCTATTACTTTACTTTGGTTTTTATTTGCAATAGTTATGCCAGAAATTGTTCCACCTGTTCCAATTGGGCAACAAACGTAATCATATAAAGAGCTATCCTTAATAATTTCCATGCATCCATTAACAGCATAGTAATTTGTTCCACCTTCTGGGATTAGGTAAAAAGCTCCATAAATATTTCTTAAATAGTCTTTAAAATCTTGAGTGTGCTTAATTTTATAAGTTGTTCTATCTATATAATGAAGTTGCATGCCAAGCTCAGTAGCTGTTTTTAAAGTAAAATTTAATGGTAAATTTTCTTCTCCTCTTATTATACCAATAGTTTTAAATCCAAATTCTTTTCCTGCTTGTGCTACTGCCAATATATGATTGGAGTATGCTCCTCCAAAAGTTAAAATATTAGAATTCCCTTTTTTTTGGGCATTAGAAATGTTGTATTTAAGTTTCCAGAATTTATTACCCTGAATGATAGGATGGTTAAGATCGTCTCGAAGAACACTGACTTCAATATTTTTTTCATCCAAAAGAGGATTTTTTATTAGCGATATGTTTGAACGTTCCATGTTGCAAATGAAATTAAAAAATCACTCAACTTGATCAAATACTCTATATTTTTTGAACAAGTAAAGGTTTACAATAACCAAATAGTTTCTTCGTTTAATACTTTTAAAAAATAGAAATTAAGTATCTTAACCCCACAAACTAAAAAAACAATCTATGAGATTTTATAATTCATTCCTATTATCATTCATGTTAGTTGTATTAACTAATTCAGTATTTTCTCAAGATAGAGATACCACTTTAAAAACTAAAAACGGGATTGAAATTTTACCTCAAAAAGGAGATGTAGCAATTCAGTTTGATGCTAGCCCTGCTATTAACTATATGGGTAATTTGTTTTCTTCAACAACATCACCAGTTATTAATTCACCATTTGGGAGTGGAGTTTTTGTAGGGAAATATTTTACAAGTGCAACTGAGGCTTACAGAGTTAAATTTGGTTTTAACTTATCAAAATCAACTAGCGATACTTCGATAAGCTATGGTGCAAACCAAGAATATATTATTTCTCGAAATACTCAAGTACAAAATGTAATTCTTGGATTTGGAAAAGAATGGAGGAGAGGATATAGAAGATTACAAGGAGTTTATGGAGTAGAAGGTTTGTTGCAAATCGGATCTAGTAATCCTTACAACTCAAAAAACTATAACCTAACAATCAAGCAAGCTGTAGACACAGGAGTAGAATCTATTGGAGTAGCAAGAGATTTAGGTACAACCAAATTAGTTGGATTTGGATTTGGTGTGAGAGCATTTATAGGTGTTGAGTATTTTATTTTACCTCGAATTTCCTTAGGAGGAGAATTTGGTTGGGGATTGGGTTATCAGTTCGAAAGGACTGAAAGCAAACAAGAAATATATACAACTGAAGAAAAAGTAATAACTACTCCAGGTAATAAAATTTCTGGATTCGTTATTAATAATGATGCTGGTGGAACAATTTTCGGTGGTAGCACAACCATTAGTGTTTCATTTCATTTTTAATGGTTTTCAATTGTTTTAATAATTTAAATAATTGTAAACTAATATGATAAGAGTATTATTTGTTTAAAAACTACTAGAAACACATTTTTATTAACGATAAGTTTTTAATAAATATCCTTCTGATAAAGGCTTTAGAATTGGTAAATATCAATTTTATACCTACCTTAATTTCTATAAACCAAAAAACATTAATTATGAAAAAGAAAATTTTATTCGTTGCAGCATTATTTGCTGGGAGTTTGGCATTTGCGCAAGGTACAACTACATCAATGAAAAACAAAAAAGGACTAGAGGTCTTGCCACAAGCAGGTGACTGGGCTATTCAAATGAATGCAGCTCCTATGCTTACGTATTTAGGAAGCGCACTTTCTAATGCAGGAGCAGTTTCTCCAGGAGTATCATCTACATTTGGAAACAGTGTATTTGTTGGAAAAAAATTCACTTCTGCTACAGAAGCTTACCGAGTAAAATTGGGAATTAACTTCCAAAGAATGTCAGTAGAATCTACTTTACCTACTACAGATTACTTAACAACTACTAACACAAATACTACAAGTATTGTTTTAGGATTTGGAAAAGAATGGAGAAGAGGACACAACAGACTTCAAGGATTTTATGGAGCTGAGGCGTTACTTCAAATAGGTTCTTTTACACCAACTACTAACTTTGAGTATAGCTTAGATTTACAAGCTGCTGTAGATAGTAGTTATGAAGCTTTAGGATCTCCAAGATCTAATGGAGTAACAAAGTCATCTGCTTTAGGAATTGGAGCAAGAGGATTTGTTGGAGTTGAATACTTCGTACTACCAAAAATCTCTATCGGAGGTGAATTTGGATGGGGAGTTGGATATATGACTTCAAGTGGAGAAGGAGAAGCTGAAATTTGGGATGGAACAACTCTTACTACTATTACTTCAGTAGGAGATAAAAATTCTGGAATTGTAGTTAATAACGATAATGGTGGTTCTATCTTCGGAGGAAGTGCTTCATTAAATGTTGTTTTCCATTTCTAAGAAATAACTTTAAATAAAAAAGTCTCACCAATTGGTGAGACTTTTTTTTTGCTTTAAACTTTTCTGATTCTTGAATTAAATCTTAAAATCTAGATTGTTATTCTTCAATATATTTATTAATTCTGCTGTTAATTCAAATGTTTTCTCTTCGTATTTATTCTCTCTTTGTAAATAAGATTTTCTTGTTTCAATACTTCTAAGGAATCTTCGAGCTTTTTGTACAGTATCAATTACTATTCCTGGTGTTTTTGAGTTTTTTCCATCCTTATCTTTCGCAATCATTGTAAAATAAGAGGAGTTGCAATGAGTACAAATTCCAGATTGTATGTTTTCCGATTCTACTCTCACACCAACAACCATTGATGTATTTCCAGTATAATTTATAGAAGCCTTTAAGGTAACAAGTTCTCCCACTTCAATAGGATTAAGAAAATCTACTTTGTTTACTGATGCAGTTACACAATAATTCCCCGAATGTTTACTGGCGCAAGCAAATGCTATTTGATCCATTAAGCTTAAAATATATCCTCCATGAATTTTTCCACTGAAATTAGAATGGGATGGAAGCATTAGTTCAGTTAAAGTTATCTGTGAGTCTTCTATGTTTTTGAACATGTAGAGTTGATTTAATTTTTATAAAGTTATTCTTTTATAAGTTTATCTATTACTTTTCTTACTGAATCAGAATTCCAGTTAGCCGATCCTTTTTTTTCCATAACTATCTTTCCATTTTTGTTAATTATGTAGGTAGCAGGAATTGAACTAGAAACTAGCTCAAGTGGAGTAGAGGAGGCTTCAAAATAATTAGGGAATGAATAGTTATTGGAACTAATAAATGAATTCACTTTTTCTACTTTATCATTGGCTACAAATAGAAAGACAACCTCATTTTTATAGGAATCATATAATTCTTGAAAACTTTCCATTTCGGCCATACAAGGAGGGCACCAAGTCGCCCAAAAATTAATGATGACTACTTTGTTCTTAAACTCATTAAAGTTGATTTCAGCTCCATTTAAGTCCGTAAGTTGCCAGTTGTAGTTGGCAAGTGTTACTTGCTCTTCAATAGCTATTTCTGAGGGAGAGAAGTTAATGTATTTGTGAAGTAATACTTTTAACTGAAACCCAGCAGGAGTTAGAAACAGAATCAAGATGATTGAAGCAAAGAGTATGTTTTTGTAATGTTTTTTGAGGAATTTCATTTTATAGAGTCGTTTACTGATTTATCCCATAGAGATATTGTACCTCCATCTGCCATATATTTGTGGTAATATCTATAGTTTTTGTCTTCATAGAAGTTTCCAAGTTGTTGTTTCCAAGTTGTGTCTAAATGAAAACTGTTCGTATCAACAAAATCTTTAAGTTCGGTAATATCTTTCCATCCTTCTTTGGTTGGTGTCCAACAAGAATCACAATAAACAGTTTTTAGCCAAACATCAATCCATTTCCCAGTTTCGAAATGTTCTCTTTGTTTAGATCTTAAGTATAGATTTCCTTCGTTATCAGTATAAAGGTTGTCTTTGATTAAGGTATAGATGATTTTATTTGCGTTATTTATGCTTTGAGCTTCTAATTTAATTTGTTGATTTTTAGTTTTATCAGAACACGATAAGGTGAAAATTACAACAATCAAAATCAGGTATTTACTTATTTTGATTATCTGCATCTTGAGTATTTTTTATAGACAATGCCCTAATATTTGTCAATAATACAAAAAAAATCCCTCCTGATTTCTCAGAAGGGATTTAACTAATTGTTCTAGTTACTATTTACTAAGCGTTTGCTTCAGCATTTTCTCTTTTAATCAAGTTCAATGCAGAACCTTCATTGTACCAATCAATTTGTGGTTGGTTGTAAGTATGGTTCAACATGATGCTATCTTTACTTCCGTCTGCATGAGTAATTTCAAGAGTCAACTGTTTTCCTGGAGTAAATTCATTTAAATCTACAAAGTTAAACGTATCGTCTTCTTGTACTTTATCATAATCAGATTCAGTTGCAAAAGTCAATCCTAACATCCCTTGTTTTTTAAGATTTGTTTCGTGAATTCTAGCAAAGGATTTAACGATTACAGCAGCAACTCCCAAGAATCTTGGTTCCATTGCAGCATGCTCTCTAGAAGAACCTTCTCCGTAGTTATGTTCTCCAAAAACGACAGACATTATTCCAGCAGCTTTATATTCTCTTGCAGTTGCAGGAACAGCTCCATATTCACCAGTTAATTGATTTTTAATTGTGTCTGTTTTCTCATTAAAGTAGTTAACAGCACCAATCAAACAGTTGTTAGAAATATTATCTAAATGTCCTCTGTATCTCAACCATGGTCCAGCCATAGAAATGTGATCCGTAGTACATTTTCCTTTTGCTTTTATCAATAGTTTAGCACCATCAATTACGTTACCTAGTGGAGTAAAAGGAGTTAATAATTGTAATCTTTCTGAAGTCTCAGAAACTACAACTTCAACACCACTTCCATCTTCTACTGGAGCTTCGTAACCTGCATCTTCTACATCAAATCCTTTTGGTGGCAATTCGTAACCTGTTGGCTCATCAAATTTCACTTGCTCACCTTTGTCGTTTGTCAAAGTATCAGTCATTGGATTAAAATCCAATCTTCCTGCAATTGCAACAGCAGCAACCATTTCTGGTGAAGCTACAAATGCGTGAGTGTTAGGGTTTCCATCAGCTCTTTTTGCAAAGTTTCTGTTGAAAGAATGTATGATTGAGTTTTTAGGTGCATTTTTTGGATCGCTATATCTTGCCCATTGTCCAATACATGGACCACAAGCATTTGTAAATATAGTAGCGTTTACATCTTCAAAGTTCTTTAGGATTCCATCTCTTTCAGCTGTAAACCTTACAGTTTCTGATCCTGGATTAATTCCAAATTCAGCTTTAGTTTTTAATCCTTTGTCTACTGCTTGTTTAGCAATAGATGCTGCTCTTGATAAATCTTCGTAAGAAGAGTTAGTACAAGAACCAATTAATCCCCATTCAACATCTAAAGGCCAATCGTTTTTAGTTGCTTTTTCAGTCATTTCTGTACCAGCTTCGGTAGCGATATCTGGTGAGAAAGGACCATTAATAAGTGGTAATAAAGTAGATAAGTTAATTTCAATAACTTGGTCAAAATATTGTTCTGGGTTAGCATACACTTCTGGATCACCAGTTAAGTGTTCTCTTACTTTGTTTGCTTCATCAGCAACATCAGCTCTATCTGTAGCTCTTAAGTAACGTTCCATAGAATCGTCATATCCAAAAGTAGAGGTTGTAGCTCCAATTTCTGCTCCCATATTACAGATAGTTCCTTTTCCTGTACAAGACATAGAAATTGCTCCATCTCCAAAATATTCAACAATTGCTCCAGTTCCTCCTTTCGCAGTTAAGATTCCTGCTACTTTAAGAATAACATCTTTTGGTGCAGTCCATCCTGATAGCTTACCAGTTAATTTAACTCCAATCAATTTAGGGAATTTAAGTTCCCAAGCCATTCCTGCCATTACATCTACAGCATCAGCTCCACCAACTCCAATTGCAACCATTCCTAATCCACCAGCATTTACTGTGTGCGAATCTGTTCCAATCATCATTCCTCCAGGGAATGCATAGTTTTCTAATACTACTTGGTGAATAATTCCTGCTCCTGGCTTCCAGAATCCTAATCCATATTTATTAGATACAGAAGCTAAGAAATCAAATACTTCAGAAGAATTTTTTCTAGCAAATGGTAAATCTTTTTTCGCTCCTTGCTTTGCTTGAATCAAGTGATCACAGTGAGTAGTAGTTGGTACTGCTACTTTTGGTTTCCCTGCTTGCATAAACTGCAAAAGTGCCATTTGTGCTGTAGCATCTTGTAAAGCAATTCTATCTGGTGCGAAATCTACATAATCCTTTCCTCTTGTAAATGCAGTATCTGCACTTCCATCCCAAAGGTGATTGTATAATATTTTTTCTGAAAGGGTAAGTGGTTTACCAGTTACAGCTCTTGCAGCTTCTATTCTGCCAGCCATTCTACTGTAAACTCCTTTTATCATGTCTATATCAAATGCCATATTCTTGTTTTGAAGTTTTCGTTAATATTTACGCGAATTTAGTGAATTTAGTAAACAAATGAAAATTACTAATTGGTAATAATCGCTATTTAGAATATAATGAAATAAGTACTCATTTCAAAGCTTATTTATCTTTAATTCTAATGATTTATATCAGTCACAAAAATTGCTGTTACAGTTACTTTTATATGGGAAAGAAATACTAACTAAAAACAACAGAACATGAAGACTGAAAACACAAATAAAGAACATTTAGATGTATTGCATTTTGAACATGAAGCTTGGGTAAAGCAATTGAGTTTTTATAAAGATGAGTTGAAAATTTATACCAACAGATTGGAGGAAATTGCTGAGCGTTACAATGGGAGAGGAGTGATGATGGAATTGGAACAATTTCAAAATCAATTTATTAGACAGAATGAAGTGATAGATATTCTTGTTCATGACATTAATGCTCATGAACAAATATTGGTGAATAGCGTAAAAGAAAATCCGGTAGCAAGTAACCACAGATTGTTTAACGATCATGATGGTTTAAGAGATCGAATGGCTACTTTTTTGAAATTATACAATGAGTTGAAACCTGATTTTATGAGGTATTTAGTGAAATATATGTAAGAGAAAGGTTTTTGTTAAATAGAGAAAGAGTCACTTTGAATTAGTTTAAAGTGGCTTTTTTATGAGATTTTATTGCCTTTTGTTCTTTCAACTCATAATATAGGAGTAGCTTTGCATCTTGAAAAAATAAATAAGTAGATGAAGAGAATAAAAGTATACAAAGAAGTTTTTGAAGTAGAAGGACCTTTAGTTCTTAAAGAATTGAAAACTAAATATAGAAACTTAGTTAAAGAATGGCATCCAGATAAATTTCAGGATGAGGCTAAAAAAGAAGAAGCAGGAATTAAGAGTTCTGAGATTATTGATGCCTACCATTTTTTGGTAAGTATTGCTCCAGAAACTAGAGATGCTGGTTTAGAAGAGTACAAAGCAATTATTGATAACAATAAAATTTCGGATTTTAAACACGAAAAATCAGTAATGGAAGTAACATTTACTGATGGGACTGTTTACGAATACTTTGGTGTGAATGAAAAATTGGTTGCTAAATTTTATAATAGTGACAAACAATTTAGATTTGCCAAGAGACAAATTTTCCATTCTTTTCTTTACAGAAAAGCTAAGAAAGAAGATGTGATGGCTTAAAAAGCTAAAAATTTATCATAAAAAAAGGCTTGAAGTTTACTTCAAGCCTTTTTTGTTTATCGTTAGTTTAGATTAATTATCTGAATCTTCCATTGGTTTTAAAACAAAAGTCTCCATAAACTTAGTAGTAAAGTTTCCTTTTCTAAATTCAGGATCTTTCATCAATTGCCTGTGAAATGGAATACTAGTCTTAATTCCTTCTACATAGAACTCTTCAAGTGCTCTTTCCATTTTGGTAATAGCTTCTTCACGAGTTTGGGCAACTGTAATTAGTTTTCCAATCATAGAATCGTAATAAGGAGGAATAGTATACCCAGAGTAGACATGAGAGTCTATTCTTATTCCGTGTCCACCTGGCTCATTATAATAACCAATAGTTCCTGGACTAGGTCTCCAATCTTTATATGGGTCTTCTGCATTTATTCTACACTGAATTGCATGCATTTGAGGTACATAGTTTTTACCAGAAATTTTATGTCCAGCAGCAATTTTTATTTGCTCACGTATTAAGTCAAAGTTTATTACTTCTTCAGTAATAGTATGTTCAACCTGAATACGAGTGTTCATTTCCATGAAATAAAAATCTCTATTTTTATCAACTAAAAACTCAACCGTTCCTACTCCCTCATATTTTGCAGCTTTTGCAGCTTTAATAGCAGCAGCACCCATTTTCTTCCTTAATGCAGGTGTCATAAATGGAGAAGGTGTTTCCTCTACCAATTTTTGGTGTCTTCTTTGGATAGAACAATCTCTTTCCGACATGTGACAGTGATTACCATGTTGATCACTAGCAATTTGGATTTCAATGTGTCTTGGCTCTTCCACGAATTTCTCCATGTACATTCCGTCATTTCCAAAGGCAGCTTTAGATTCTGTTCTTGCAGATTTCCAAGCTTCTTCCAGCTTATCTTCTTCCCAAACTAATCTCATTCCTTTTCCACCACCACCGGCAGTAGCTTTTAGCATAATTGGGTAACCAACTACTTTGGCGGTTTTTTTACAATCAGCAAAATCTTTTAATATTCCTACAGATCCAGGAACACATGGTACTTTTGCAGCTAGCATAGTTTCTTTAGCCGAAGCTTTATCTCCCATTTTATCAATCATATCTGCCGAAGCTCCTATGAATTTGATACCGTGTTCTTCACAGATTTTAGAGAATTTTGCATTCTCAGATAAGAATCCATATCCTGGGTGAATAGCATCTGCATTAGTAATTTCTGCTGCAGCAATGATATTCGATATTTTTAAATAAGAGTCGGTACTTGATGGAGGACCAATACAAACAGCTTCATCAGCAAACTTTACTGGTTGGCTATCTTTATCAGCAGTAGAATAAACGGCTACTGTTTTAATTCCCATCTCTTTACATGTTCTAATAACACGCAAAGCAATTTCTCCTCTATTGGCTACTAATATTTTCTTAAACATAGTGTAAGTTGTTAAACGTTCGTTTACTTAATAAAGTGAATGAACTAAATGATTACAAATTAGAGTTGAAATTCTTATGATGGATCAACCAAAAATAATGGTTGGTCAAATTCAATTGGTGAAGCATCATCAGTCAATACTTTAACGATTTTACCAGAAACTTCTGCTTCAATTTCGTTAAATAATTTCATTGCTTCAACAATACATAAAACATCTCCTTCTTTAATAGTATCTCCTACATTAACAAACGAATCCGATTCTGGATTAGCTGAACGGTAGAAAGTTCCAATCATAGGTGATTTAATAGTAATGTAGTTAGCATTTTCTTCTTCAGCAGCAGGTGCAGAAGGTGCGCTTGGGGCAGCAGCAATAGGAGCAGCAGCAGGGGCAGCCATTTGTAATGGAGCTTGAGGAGCAACATGAGCTATGTGCACTTCTTCTTTTTCAGATTTTATTGTTATTTTAAAATCTTTCTTTTCAATTTCTACTTCAGTTACTTTTTGTTTAGCAACAAATTTTATTAAGTCTTGAATTTCTGTAAGATTCATAATTTAGTTTTTGTTTAGGTTCAAATATATTTATTTATTTCTTTTTAGAAAAGAAACTGTTTTTTAATTTATTAAGAATTGTATCCCCACTTAAGGTACATAGCTCCCCAAGTAAATCCACCTCCAAAAGTTGCAATAACTACATTATCTCCTTTTTTAAGTTTAGATTCCCAATCGGCTAGGCATAAAGGTATAGTTCCTGCAGTTGTGTTCCCATATTTTTGAATGTTAATCATCACTTTTTCAGTGCTTAATCCCATTCTACGAGCTGTAGCGTCAATAATTCTTAAGTTGGCCTGGTGAGGCACTAACCAAGCAATATCATCAGCTTCAAGGTTGTTTTTTTTCATTATTTCTTCGGAAACATCTGCCATTCCGGTAACTGCTGCTTTAAATACAGGTTGTCCTTCTTGGTATACAGCATGTTCTCTGTTTGCGACAGTTTCAGCTGTTGCTGGGCTAACAGATCCACCAGATTTTTGGTATAAATGTTTTTTTCCAGCTCCATCAGAATATAATATCGAGTCTTGAATTCCGTATTCTTCTTCAGTAGGCTCTAGCATTACTGCTCCAGCTCCATCTCCAAAAATTATACAAGTTGTTCTATCAGTATAGTCTATGATAGAAGACATTTTATCTCCTCCAATTACTATTACTTTTTTATATTTCCCTGTTTCGATAAATTGACTTCCAGTTGTAAGAGCGTAAAGAAAACCTGAACAAGCTGCATTTACATCAAAACTCCAAGCATTTTTTGCTCCAACCATATCACCAATAATATTGGCTGTAGACGGAAAAACATGGTCAGGAGTAACTGTACCGCAGATGATTAAATCAACATCTTCAGGCTTGGTGTTGGTTTTTTTTAGTAATTCTTCCACAGCTTTTGCACCCATGTAAGAAGTACCTAATCCATCTCCTAATATATGTCTTTGCTCAATTCCTGTTCTAGATTTAATCCACTCATCATTGGTGTCTACTATCTTTTCAAGGTCTTTATTCGTTAATATTTTTTCTGGTACATAACCAGCAACTCCAGTAATAACTGCGTTCATATAGGGTAATAGTTTAAGTTTAGTTTCTTTTTTAAATAAACGTAAAATCAAAGGTACGATAAATGTTCAAAAATCACTTTTATGAGTATTAAATTAACCGTTTTAAGCTCTTTTTATCTAAAAAAGATGCATTTCACTTCGATATAATATGATTTCGTATTGCGTATAAATATATATTAAATTCCCTTTTATTTAATTCTAAGTTATCTTACCTTTGGTCATCATTTAACAAAATATAAATAATGAACTTACACGAATATCAAGGTAAATCTATACTGAAAAGTTATGGAGTTGCAATTCAAGAAGGAATTGTTGCTAATTCTCCAGAAGAGGCTGTAGAGGCTGCAAAAAAATTAAATGCCGAGACTGGTACTGATTGGTTTGTAATTAAAGCTCAAATTCACGCAGGTGGAAGAGGAAAAGGAGGAGGAGTAAAATTGGCTAAAAGTTTAGATGAAGTAAAATCTATTTCTAACGATATATTAGGAATGATGTTAATTACTCCACAAACTTCTGCTGAAGGAAAATTAGTAAGTAAAGTATTAGTAGGTCAAGATGTATACTACCCTGGTGATTCTGAGCCAAGTGAATTCTACATGTCTGTATTGTTAAACAGATCTACTGGAAGAAATATGATTATGTATTCTACTGAAGGTGGAATGGATATTGAAACTGTTGCTGAAGAAACTCCACACTTAATTTTTACTGAGGAAATTGATCCTAAAGTAGGAATTCAAGGATTTCAAGCTCGTAAAATTGCTTTTAACTTAGGACTTAGTGGTAAATCAATGAAGGAAATGACAAAATTCGTTTTTGCTTTAGTTAAAGCTTACGAAGGAAGTGATTCTGAAATGTTTGAAATTAATCCAGTATTAAAAACATCTGACGATTTAATTATTGCTGTTGATGCAAAAGTAACTTTGGATGGAAATGCACTTTTCAGACATAAAGACTATGCAGCAATGAGAGATACATCTGAAGAAGATGCAACTGAAGTTGAAGCATCTGAACATGAATTGAATTACGTAAAACTTGATGGAAATGTTGGGTGTATGGTAAATGGAGCTGGACTTGCAATGGCAACAATGGATATCATTAAATTATCTGGAGGTGATCCTGCAAACTTTTTAGACGTAGGTGGAACTGCTGATGCAGCAAGAGTTGAAAAAGCTTTCCGTATTATTATGAAAGATCCTAATGTAAAAGCCTTATTGGTAAACATATTTGGAGGAATTGTAAGATGTGATAGAGTTGCACAAGGTGTAATTGACGCTTACAAAAACATTGGAGATATTCAAATTCCAATTATTGTAAGATTACAAGGGACTAATGCTGTCGAAGCAAAAGCTTTGATTGATGCATCTGGACTTAAAGTTCACTCTGCAGTACAATTAGAAGATGCTGCTAAACTTGTATCTGAAGTATTAGCTTAATAGTTTATTTAAAATTTATATCAAAGCCCTTGAAGCAATTCAAGGGCTTTTTTTTATGCCAAAATTTTATGAAAATCCACATTTATTGATGTTTCATTTGCAATATTGATAGTATTACTATTACATTTGATATCAAATAATTCATGCTATGAAGAAGCTATTTTTAAATATCACAATTAGTCCTGATTTATATCTTAAGAATCCTGAGTCATCTGAGGTAGGTAAAAAGATTATATCAAAAAGTATCGTATTGATTGATGAACTAGGTTTTGAAGGTTTTACTTTTAAAAAATTAGCAAAAGAAATTAGTTCTACTGAGAGTACTATTTACAGGTATTTCGAGAATAAGCATATTTTACTTCTGTACCTAACATGTTGGTATTGGAGTTGGGTAGAATACAAATTAGTATTTGGTATGATTAATATTAGTTCTCCAGAAGAACGACTTAAAATAGCTTTAAATATACTTACAAAGCCTATTACCGAAGATGAATCATTCTTTCATATTAATGAGGTTCTTTTACATCAAATTATTGTTAATGAGTCAACCAAAGTGATTTACACAAAGGAAGTTGATAACGAGAATGAAAAAGGATATTATACGGTATACAAGCAGATTGTAAATCGATTAAGTGATTTGATAAAAGAAATAAATCCTGATTATAAATACCCACACATGCTAGTTTCTAGTACAATTGATGGTGCATTACATCAGAAATATTTTGTGGATCATTTTCCTAGTCTTATAGATAATTCTCAATCAAAGGATTGTGTTTCGTCTTTTTATAATGACCTAGTATTAAATGCAATAAAATAGATAATAACAGATTTTAATAAAATAATAAATATGAAAAAAACTAATAGCATTTTCCGATTCTGGAAAAATGATTTGCCAGCAAGTATTGTTGTCTTTTTTGTAGCGCTTCCTCTTTGTTTAGGAATTGCTGTTGCAAGTGATGCCCCACCTTTTGCAGGATTAATTGCAGGAATAATCGGAGGTATTATAGTAGGTGTGATTTCTGGTTCGGCTGTGGGAGTTAGTGGTCCAGCTGCAGGGTTGGCAGCCATTGTATTAGCATCTATAGCATCTCTTGGTTACGAAGCATTTTTAGTTTCTGTTGTTTTAGGAGGTGTTATTCAAATTCTATTTGGTTTTCTTAAGCTAGGTATAATTGGTTATTATTTTCCTTCCTCAGTTATTAAAGGAATGCTTACGGGGATAGGGATTATTATTATTTTAAAGCAAATTCCTCACTTTTTTGGTATTGATAAAGATCCCGAAGGTAATTTTGTTCTCTTTTCTGGAGATAGTAATATTCTATCAGATATTATTGGTATTCCTCAAAATTTAGGGTTAGGATCAACAGTAATTGCTCTTCTTTCTCTTGGTATTTTGATTCTATGGTCTCAAGTATTGAATAATAAACATAAGATTTTTAAAATTCTACAAGGACCTTTGGTTGCAGTGGTAGTAGGTGTATTGTTCTTTGTTTTTACTAAAAATTCAGCACTTGATGTTTCTACATCTCATTTAGTACAAGTACCCGTACCAGATAGTATAGATAGTTTCTTTGGTCAATTTACATTTCCTGATTTTAGTGTCATAGGTATTACAGAGGTTTGGATTACAGCTTTTACAATAGCATTAGTTGCATCATTAGAAACATTACTTTGTGTTGAAGCTACCGATAAGCTTGATCCCGAAAAAAGAGTGACGCCTACAAATAGAGAATTGTTTGCTCAAGGAACAGGAAACATCCTATCAGGATTAGTTGGAGGAATACCTATTACTCAAGTAATTGTTCGTAGTTCTGCCAATATTCAATCTGGAAATAAAACTAAAATAAGTGCTATTGTACACGGACTTTTATTACTTATTTCTGTAATTGTTATCCCGACTGCACTTAATATGATACCGTTATCAGTATTAGCAGCTATACTTTTTGTTGTAGGGTTTAAATTAGCAAAACCTTCTACCTTTAAAACAATGTGGAAAGCAGGGTGGAAGCAATTTTTACCATTTATTGTAACAGTGTTAATCATTGTTTTTAAAGATCTTCTTTGGGGGATCGGAATAGGACTAGCAGTTGGTATTTTTATTGTACTTTTCAAAAGTTTCCAAAACTCTCATTTCTTACATAAAGAAGGAGAAGATGATGGTAAAAACAGTATGAAAATGACTTTTGCTGAAGAGGTAACTTTCTTCAACAAAGCCTCAATATTACAGGAGTTAGATCAAATTCCAGAGAATTCTAAATTAGAGTTAGATGTTCGTCCAACTCGTTATTTGGATGAAGATATTATCGAAATTCTTGAAGACTTTTCTATAAAAGCCAAGAATAGAAATATAGATATCAAACTATACTCAGAAAGAGGAGTTGTCGAAAACCCTGAGAGTTTTATAGAATTTTTTAAACTTGAATTACCGCAAAAATAATAAGACATATGAAAACACAAACAAAAGCAATACAAGATTCACAATCACCATCAGGTATATTAGAAATGTTGAAAGATGGAAACAAACGTTTTTTAGCAAATAATAAATCACCAAGAGATTTAAATAATCAAGTATCAGAAACAGCAGCAGGACAATTTCCTCATGCAGTAGTTCTTAGTTGTATAGATTCTAGAGTTCCTGTTGAGTTGGTTTTTGATCAAGGAATTGGAGATATATTTAGTGCAAGAGTTGCAGGAAATATCATCAATGAAGATATTCTTGGATCGATAGAATATGGATGTAAAGTAGCTGGATCTAAATTAGTTATTGTAATGGGGCATACAAAGTGTGGAGCTGTTACTGCTGCTTGTAAAAGAGTAGAATTAGGAAATATTACTCCTTTGTTATCAAAGATTCTTCCAGCAGTGGATGAAGTAATTGGAGCAAATGGTGAGGTAACAGATTCTAATATTGAGAAAGTATCTGTAGTAAACATTAACAATGCAATTTCAAGAATGAGAAGCGAAAGCGCAATCTTGAACGAAATGGAAAAGGAAGGTTCTATACAAATTGTTGGAGCTGTTTATGAAGTAGCTTCTGGTAAGGTTAATTTTTTATAAAACCGATAACTTAATTATGCAAAGCCTTTGAAGAAATTCAAGGGCTTTTTTTATATTTGATAATCATGACCAAAAAAGAAAAAGCACAATTTATAGTAGATGAGTTAGAACGAATTTATCCTGAAGTTCCAGTTCCATTGGATCATATGGATGAATATACTTTGTTAGTGGCTGTTTTGCTTTCAGCTCAGTGTACTGATAAACGAGTTAATTTAATTACTCCAGCACTTTTTACAAGAGCCAATAATCCATTTGATATGGCTAAAGTTCCTGTGGAAGAGATTAGAGAAATAATAAAACCTTGCGGATTATCTCCAAAAAAATCGAGAGCCATTTCTGTGCTTTCGCAAATGTTAATTGATAAATACAATGGAGAAGTACCTGCTAGTTTTGAGGCCTTAGAAGAACTTCCAGGAGTTGGACACAAAACAGCTTCAGTTGTAATGGCTCAGGCGTTTGGAGTACCTGCTTTCCCGGTAGATACACACATTCATAGACTGCTATGGAGATGGGGAATGACAAATGGAAAAAATGTGGAACAAACAGAGAAAGATGCAAAACGAATTTTTCCTGAAAAGCTTTGGAATAAACTACATTTGCAAATCATCTTTTACGGAAGAGAATTTAGCCAAGCCAGAGGTTGGGATATCGAGAAAGATACGATTACACTTAAAGTTGGAAGAGCACAGTTTTTGAAATAGATAAAATGTATAGCGAAATACTAGATGATGATTCGGAAGATAAAGTAGTTCATACAAAGTTTGTTTGGAAGCCTAGACTTGTTCTAGGTATTTTATGGGCAATAGTAATTTGGAGATTTGTAGATGGAAATTATTATAGTTTAAAATTTATATGGGGAGCAGTAGGACTTTCAGTAGCTACTTATTACTTGGTTATTAATAGTTCAATTTCTTTGTATGCTACTTTTATCTTATTAGGATTAGGAATTTTAGGAGTAATAAATCATTTCTCATCAACTTATTACTTCAGTATTGGATCATTTTCGCTTAATATTAATTATTTTGGATTATTAACTTTACATGCAATACTTAATGCGGATAAATGGGTAGAAGTTTTGAAAACTTTATTAGGAGCAAAATCAAGAAAAGGAGCGAGTAAAGAAAAACCAATTTTTCAGAATAGATTTATAAGTAAATTTAAGAGTATAACAGATGATGAGTTAAAGAGGATTATCGAAAGTCCTCAATATTCGAAAGAGGCAATTGATGCGGCTAAAGAGTTGTTGAAGAGGAGGGCAAAGTAATCAATAAATCACTTCATTATAATTCTCTGGATATTTTAAACCTTTATTTTATTTTACTTGTTTTAAATAATTATCCAAATCATCTTTTACTTTTTCAGCAAACCCAATTGTAACTTTAAGTGCCTCTAAATGAGAGGTAAGTGATGAAAGTTGATGATTAATTAAGGTATTTAGTTTTTTCTCCTTAATTACTTTTATAGTATTGGCTTCCACCAATTGATTGGTGCTATCATATTCTAATTGGGTTAAAACCATTTCGTCCATATAAGATAAAGCAGCTTTACTTTTGTAAGCAATAGTCTCGTTAATCAAAGGTCGTATTCTGTCATTTTATACAACTAAATTATTTCTTAACTTATCATTTTCAATGATATTAATCCCTCCGTTATTAATTAATATTTTATAAGCTTCTCCATAACTCACAACTCTTCCACTAGCAGCTACATTATAAAGGAACCTTGATAAATCTAAGCCTTCATAATTTCCCTTTGATAATTGTTTTAAATAATGGATTTTTGACGGAAGTTTAAATGTAATATCTTCAAAACTTCCTATATCATCACCTAGTTCTTTTGATAAAGTTTTTAATTGAGAAAAAACTTTGTTTTTAAATACTCTTCTGTCATTCCAGTTGTTAATCGAAAGCGCTATTAAAATACCTAACACTACTAAGATTACTTCGCCAAAAGCATATTTTAGGTATTTACCCACTTTTTTCTTTTCAATAGAGTTAAATCTTATTTTTCTAAAAAAAACGCGCCATATTTTATAGATTATTTATTGATTACCTCATTAAAGATATTAAAAATAATAATCATCAAATTTTAGACTGAAAATTCCTTTTTCATAATTAGAGAATTTAATAAATCACTTCATTATACAATTCAGGAAACTTACCAGATTTAGTTTTATAAAAAGTCTGAATTTTATCCATGTCGTTTTCAAATGAATCGGATAAGTTTATAAAACCACCAACACCACCTATTTTATTTTTATAATCAAGGAAACCAAAAGAAACAGGTACGTTTGCTTTTTGAGCAATAAAATAGAATCCCTTTTTCCATTTATCTACTCTTTTTCGAGTTCCTTCTGGTGGGATTACGATAATTAATTCCTTTTCTCGTTCAAATAGTTTAGCTGCCGTTTCTATCATGTTTCCAGCTTCTTTCCTGTTTATTCCTATTCCACCAAGCCATCTGAAATACCATCCATGCAGCCCTTTGGTGTAGCTGTCTTTTATAAAAAACTTAACAGGTATTTTGTATTGCCAAAAAACACCAACCATATAAACTAAATCCCAGTTTGAGGTGTGAGGTGCAGCAATCATCACGCTTCTTTTTGCTATTTCTAAGTCGATTAATTCAGCTTTCCAACCAGTGATCCAAAATACAAATCGTGCAATTAATTTTTTCATTTAGTGTATTGATAGTAGTTTTTACTCTTTCTTTTTTATTATCCTAAGAGTATCTTATTTTTACAAAGATATTTAAATCTAAATCAAGAAATGAATCCAATCGAACAACTTTCCAAAGAACTAAACATTCCTGCTAAACAGGTACAAAAAACCATCCAATTATTGGAAGAAGGAGGAACTGTTCCTTTTATATCTCGTTACCGTAAGGAACAAACAGGAGGTTTGGATGAAGTTCAAATTTTGGATATTAAAAATGGATTGGAGAAGTTGAAAGAGTTAGAAAAGAGAAAGCTAACTATCATCAAAGCTATTGACGAACAGGAATTGTTGACTGATGAGATAAGAGGTTTAATCGAGAAAGCTTCTTCCTTAACTGAGTTGGAAGACATTTATCTTCCTTTTAAAAAGAAGAGAAAAACCAAGGCTAGTGAGGCACGAGAAAATGGATTGGAGCCTTTGGCTAAAATCATTATGGCACAAAATGAGGAAGATGTAAAAAGAGCAGCTTCTCGCTTTGTAAAAGGAAAAATAGAATCGGCAGAAAAAGCTTTAGAGGGAGCCAGATACATTATAGCAGAATGGATTAGTGAAAGAGTTTCGGTAAGAAATATAGTAAGAAGAGCTTTTGAAAAGCAAGCAGTTGCTAAAGGAAAAGTAATAAAAGGAAAAGAAATAGCTGGAGAGAAATTCAAAGATTATTTTGATTATTCGGAGCCAACTCACAAACTAAAATCACACAGAACATTAGCTTTGTTGAGAGCCGAAAATGAAGGGTTTATACGTTTAAAAATTGAGCCAGATGAGAATTATGTGTTGGAACAATTAATCGAAAAATTGAAATATGGGTATAATCAATCTTCAGAGCAAGTAGAGCTTGCTATTAAAGATTCATACAAACGATTATTAAAACCTTCTATTGAAACGGAACACAGAAATACTTTAAAAGAAGCTGCAGATATCCAAGCTATAGCAGTATTCTCTGAGAATTTAAAACAGTTGTTATTGACTGCTCCAGTAGGGCAAAAGCGAATACTAGCACTTGACCCTGGATTTAAGTCGGGTTGTAAATTGGTGTGTTTGGATGAAAATGGGGAATTGGTTCATAACGAAAATATTTATCCGCATCCGCCACAAAAGGATACAGCAAGGGCGAGTAAAAAAGTAGTTTCGTTAGTAGAAAGATACAAGATTGAAATCATTGCCATAGGAAATGGAACAGCTAGTAGAGAAACCGAATATTTTATCAAGCGATTGAAGTTTGATAGAAAACTACAAGTGTTTATGGTTAGCGAAGATGGAGCTAGTATTTATAGTGCAAGTAAAGTTGCCCGTGAGGAATTTCCTCAATATGATGTAACGGTTCGTGGAGCAGTTTCTATTGGTAGGCGATTGATGGATCCCTTGGCAGAGTTGGTAAAGATTGACCCAAAGTCAGTTGGCGTAGGTCAATATCAGCATGATGTGAATCAAACTATGCTCAAAAACTCCTTAGATGATGTGGTGATAAGTTGCGTGAATAAAATTGGCGTGAACGTAAATACTGCCAGTAAATATTTGTTGCAATATGTTTCTGGATTGGGCGAAACTACTGCTCAAAATGTATTGGATTACCGAAAAGAAAACGGAGATTTTACTTCTCGATCTCAACTCAAAAAAGTAAAGAGAATGGGGGATAAGGCCTTTGAACAATCTGCAGCTTTCTTGAGGGTTTCTGGTGCTAAAAATCCTTTGGATAATTCTGCAGTTCACCCAGAGAGCTATAGAGTGGTAATGAAAATGGCGAAGGATTTAAAAGTAACGGTAAAGGAATTAATCGGAAACGAAGAATTGATAAATTCAATACAATTAGCTAATTATCTAAATTCTATTACAGGAATGGCTACATTGAATGATATTGTGGCTGAACTTAAAAAACCAAGTCAAGACCCACGAGAGAAAGCAAAAATGCTTGAGTTTGATGCAAGTTTAAGAACCATTGCAGATGTGAAATCGGGAATGGAATTGAACGGAATTGTGACTAATGTAACCAATTTCGGGTGCTTTGTAGATATAGGAATTAAAGAAAATGGATTGGTTCATATCTCTAATATTTGTGACGAATACATTTCTAATCCTGCCGATAAAGTAAAGTTACACCAACACGTAAAAGTGAGAGTAATGGAAGTAGATGTGGATAGAAAAAGGATTGGATTGACTATGAATTTTTAGTAGTTTATTTCAAATTTATCCCTGTCATTTAGTGCTGGAAATTTGGCTCTAAAATCATTTAAATTTTTCATGTTTAAAGTAGAGATTTCTATGTGATTTTTATCAATAGGAAAGTTGAAAATAGAATCTCCTTTAAAATCAATTATGGATGAATTTCCTCCGTAATTTTTGTTGGTGAAATCATAGCCAACTCTATTTATTCCAGCAACATAACTTACATTTTCTACTGCTCTTGCTTGTAATAAAATGTCCCAAGCCTTACTTCTTACAGCAGGCCAATTGGCAATATATAAGTAGAGGTCAATTTCTTCGTTATTTCTACTCCAAACTGGGAATCGTAAATCATAACAAATAAGCGGGCAAATTTTCCATCCTTTTAGTTCAAAAACTAGTCTTTTTCTGCCAGCAGAAAAGTATTTATCCTCATCACCAAAAGTGAATAAATGACGTTTGTCGTAAGTAAGAATTTCACCATCATCTTTGGCTATAATCATTCGGTTAAAATACTGTCCATTTTCTTCTATTAAAACCGAGCCAGTGATGCAGCATTTTTTTTCTTTTGCTTTTTTGGCAATCCAAGAAACAGCTTTTCCGTCAATTGGTTCAGCAATTTCTTGATTCATTGAAAATCCTGTACTGAAAGTCTCTGGTAAGATGATTAAGTCAACATCTTCTTTTATAGAATCAATTTTAGAGTCAAACTGTTCTAAATTTGCGTCAATATCTTCCCAAAATAATTCTGATTGGATTCCAGCTATTTTTAAATTGTGCATAATAATTTTCCAGCTTTAGTTAGTAAATCATCTTCTTTTGCAAAACAAAATCGCAGCACTTTGTTGTCTTCCAAATCAGGATAGAAAACTGAGATTGGAATGGAAGCTATTCCGTGTTCAATAGTTAATTTTTCTGCAAACTCCACATCATTCATATCCGAAATTTCGGAGTAGTCAAGTAACTGAAAATAAGTTCCTCTACAAGGAATTACTTTAAATCTAGATTCCTTGATTGAAGCTAAAAACAAGTCTCTTTTTCTTTCGTAAAACAGAGAAGTATTTTCAAAAGGGTTATGACTTAAAATATATTCATTAATTGCATATTGCATAGGAGAGTTGCATGAGAAAACTGTGAATTGATGAATTTTTCTAAACTCATCCATTAACCAATTTGGACCAACACAAAAACCAAGTTTCCATCCTGTAACATGTAAGCTTTTTCCAAACGAATAAACCACCATAGATCGTTTTTTTAATTCGGGGTAGGAGAGGACACTTTCATGTTTTTCTCCATCAAAAGTTATGTGTTCGTATACTTCGTCACTTATGATTATAATATCTGTTCCTTCAGTAATTTCTTGTAACTGTTCCAAATCTTTTTGTGATAGTAAACTCCCAGTTGGATTATGAGGAGAGTTAATCATTATCACTTTGGTTTTTGAATTTACTTGTTCCTTCACAGCTCTCCAATTTATCGTATAATCTGGATGTTGAAGTGGGATAAATACAGGAATTCCACCATGAACCTGAATGGCTGGAGCATAACAATCGTAGGCAGGAGAAAATAAAATCACTTCATCTCCTTCATTTACAACTGCTGAAATAGTATTATAAATAGCTTGTGTAGCGCCAGCTGTTACCGTGATTTCCGATTCTGGATTTATTTCACAATCATAAGTTTTTCCAAGATAATTACACAAAGTAACTCTCAGTTCCAATATACCTGGCATTGGTGCATATTGGTTCTTACCTATTTCAAGATATTTTGATACTAATGAGGTTAAGTTTTTATCAACTTTAAAACCAGGGAATCCTTGAGATAAATTAATAGCATTGTGTTTATTAGCCAATGCTGACATTTTAGAAAATATGGTTGTATCAACTTCTGGTAGTTTAGAGTTAATTTTTTTCATTGGGCTCAATTTCATTAAAATCTATTTCTTTCTCGAATTGACCATTTTCTAAATAAAAAAACCAAACTCCAGTTTTAATATTATTTTCATAAACTCCATGAACTTTTAGATTTCCATTGGAGTAAAATAATTTATAAATCCCATTTTTTTTTCCAAATAGGTAGTTCGATTCACTCCATGAATTACCATTTTCATAAAAAGAATACCAGGTATTTTGCCTAATTCCTTTAACTAAATCACCTTTTACTTTAACATTTCCGTTTTCATGATATTCTAAATGTTTCTCTGTTATGTTAATTCTTTGGCCTTTGTTTTTTTCAACATCTTGATATTCAGAACAATTAAAGAGTAAAAGACTAATTAGTAATATAGTGAATTTTGACATTTTTTTGTGAAATATTAAGGGTTATTAAAAAAGAGTTAACTGAAAAAGAGTTAACCAAGAGTTAATTGAAGTTGACAATAAATTTATATAATTATATTTGTAGGTTAAATTTGTAGTTTGAAGATTTGTAAAAATAAATAACAGTCTAAAACATACATTACTTTATCAAAAATATGAAAAAATATTACTCGACCGCATTTAATTTTTTGTTTAAAATTGCTTTGGTGTTTATTCTGTTTCTAGGAGCTAATTCTTCTTTTGGTCAAAATGTTGGTATTGGAACCACAACTCCAACCAATAGTTTTCACGTAGTTCGTGCTCCAGGTAACCCGAATTTAGATCCACTTAGAATAGAAGATTTAAGAAGAACATCAACTGATACAGCTTTTTTAGTTATTGACAATTCAGGTGTTGTTAGGTACCTAACAATTTCGGATTTAACGGCTACTATTTTTACTAATTTAGATTCATTGATTGTGATTTCAATGATTAATAATGCAGATACTTTATTCAGTAGTCAAAGTTTTTCAGATAGCTTAAGAGGATTTATTTTTAATAATGCGGATACACTTTTTTCTAATCAACCTTGGTTAGATTCACTTGCAGTTTTGTTAAAAGATTCAATAGATTCGGATGTTGATAGTTTAGTTATTTCTCCTTTAGATAGTCTTTATCTCTATGAAGATGCAGAAATTTATGATGTAACTGGAGGTGTATCAGTAAATACAAATGTTAGTGCAATACACTTTACAACTGGAGGAATAGTTGATCCAGGTTATACAACAACAGATAGTACAATTGTTGTAGCTAAAGCCGGTAGGTATAAAATCACTTATAGAGTAACTTTAGAAATGATTACTGGACCAGTAACATCAGGAGGAAACAGGTCTGAAGCTGAGTTTAATATATTTAATAATTCTGTACTAGTTCCTGGTACATTATCATCATCTTACCACAGAAACACAGATGCGAGCGTAACTAAGGCTAATATTGTTAAAGTTATCGACCTTGCAGCTGGAGATGAAATTAAAGTAATGTCTGAAAAGACTGTAGGATCAGGAGTTCTTAGAACCAAAGCAAACGGATCATCTTTACTGACAGAAAGATTATAATACAATATTAAATGAATAGAAATTATATTTCATTATTACTTGTTTTTATTTTAACAATAGGAGTAGGTAGTTATGTATACTATACAAAAGCAAAGTCGTTCGATAAGAAGATCGAAGGATTGAATTTTGTAACAGTAAAGGCTTCTACTATTATTCAAATTAGTAACCCTAATCAAAATTTGGAGGAATTATTTTCCTCCAACTTGATTTGGAAACAGATAAAAAGCAATTCCGGAGTTAAAGTAATAGAAGAGTTTTGGAGTATAAATGATTCGAACTTTAATAAGTTTAAGGAGGAAGCTAAAAGCTTAGTTTATTTTAAAAATGAAAAAGAATACTATTTCATTTTAGAAATGAATGAGATCCAAGAAGACTCGGTTAATATAACTAAATGGAAATCTAAATCGAAAGATCGTTTTATCATTTTCACAAAAACTGGAGATTTTAATTCATTAGCTATAATTAATGATACAATTGAATCAGTCTCGGACGATAATTCATTTCAAACCTTAGTTAAGACTAAAGGAAACGAAGAAGTAACTCTTTTTCAACATGAAAACAAAACATGGCAATCATATGGTTTGATGCTAAGCTCGGATCAGTTTTTTGCCAGTGGAATGGAAATTAAAACAGCAGCAGTTGATATTAAGAATAGTCAATTTGATTTTTCTATTTTCGAAATTTTACCAAGTGAGTTTGAATCTATTGATATCAGAAACTTTAATAGTGAAGAGATTATAACTACTGATAGTGCTAAGCTTAAGCAAAAAGCAATCGAGTGTAGTTGCAACCCTTATTTTTCGGCTACATCTTGGATAGAGAATACAGCTGTATGGTATAAGTCAATGTATGACAATGGACAATATATAATATTTAAATCTGCTGAAATAAATGATTTTAAAAATGGTGTAAATGATTTGCTTCCAGATTCTTTAAAGTGGCAGGAAGAAGAAAATTTTGTTGTCAGAGATTTTAATAATGCTTTTGATTACAACAGTATTTTTAATTCAAAAATTTCACTTAACCACTTTGTTCGAATTAATGATTTCATTGTTTTTTCTGATTCTAAAAATGAATTGGAAAGATTGATTTTTCAGTATAATTCTAATTTAACAATCTCTTACAATGAGAAGTTATTAGACTTTATTTCGGGAAATATTACAACTAAATCTAATCAAGTAGTTTTATCGGGTGGATTCTTATTGGGAGATATTGAAATAGACGAAGGAATTTCAATTTATCAATCTCATCAAGAAAATAAGGACTTAAAGTACAATAGTCATTTATTCTCTACAGAAATAAAATTAGATGGGAGTAGAACAAACCCTAAGTGGAAATTAGATTTTGAAACGGGATTAAACGCTAAGATTTATGTGGTAAAAAACCACACTACTTTTGATAATGATTATCTAATACAAGACCAATCAAATACACTTTATTTTATTACTCCAAATGGAAAGATAAAATGGAAAAGAGAAATTGAAAATCTAATTGTAGGAGAGGTTAAAAACATTGATATACTGGGTAATAATAAATACCAAATGGCATTTAATACAAAGAACAAATTGTTTGTTATTGATATATTAGGTCGTGATGTGGAAAATTTTCCTGTTCCTATTCTAGACTCTGCTACGGCAAATGTATCTGCTGTAGATTACGATAATAAAAATATCTATAGGTTTTTAGTTCCTACAACAAAAGGAATAAAAAATATTGATGAGCAAGGAAACATTGTGAAAGGTTGGATGCAACCAAACCCAAGTTCTGTAATTCCTTATGATATCGATTATTTAACCATAAAGGGAAAAGATTACTTAATTGCTCAAGGAGTTGATAACAGCCTTTATTTTTATAATCGTAAGGGAGAATTGAGGCATTCGGTTAATCAGCCTTTAGGTTACCCAAGAGAGGTGATAAAAGGGAGCTCTATTTCTAAAACTCGTGCAATTTTCTTAGATAAAAAATCAAACACAATTAATAGGCAGTTTTTCAACAACTCGCCACCATCTATTTTGTTGGCTTCTACCAATACCATTAACAAGTTTGTAATGATGGATTATGATGGGGATGCAAACAAGGAGTTTGTTTTAATTACCAATACTGAAATACTGATTTATTCTGAAAATCTAACGATTAATGAAAAAATACAATTACCAGAGGGAGCTTCAAATGTACAGATATTTGAAGGTGGTTTTGGGTACATCAATCAATTTGGTGATTTAGCGATAGTCCGAGGTAAAGTAACTAAAGTTATAGGTGGTGCAAATTCATACAAAATAGATTTTTTCAAAAATCAACTTAGAGTATTAATTGTAGGAGATAAAGATTTTAAGCTACTACTGCTTTAATAGAATTTTATCTCAATTAGATTGGGCCTGATAATAACGAAGCAATTTTTTTAGTCTTAGGAAATTGTTCTAATATTATTTTTAACAAAACAGTTATAGGAATTGACATTACCATTCCTGGAACTCCCCATAAATAACCCCAAAACATAAGCATTACTAATATTGCTATAACATTTATAGAGAATGTTTTTCCCATAAATATTGGCTCCAAAATAGCACCAAATAAAATCTCAATACCACCAACTACAGCAAAGAAAAAGAATAGGGTAGTAGGTACTTCAATTTCTACAAAAGCAAATAACGTAATTAAAATTACTGCTATTACTGAACCAATCATTTGTACAAAGTTAATTGCAAAAGCAAATACACCCCAAAAAATAGGGAAGCTTACATCAAAGGCATAACAAGCCAAAGTGAATCCAATTCCTGTAAGTAAGCTCATAATGAACTTAACTATAAGGAATTTATAAATGTCTTTTTCAATTTTTATAAATGTCTTAATAGAGGCAAATTCCTGCTTGAACAATAAGTCTTTCATAATTACTTGAAGATTTACTGAACCAGCCATTAGCAATACCACGAAGAACAATGTCATCAATATCATAGTAATTGTTCGGTTTGCAAATCCTAGTATTTTACCTACGTTAAATGAGGATTTATTACTTTGGAAGTAATCTAGCAACACATTGCTACTGTGTTCTTTAGTCATACCAAAGAAGTCTTCAACAGAAAGTATAGCAGAAGTTATTTTATCATTAGCATTGGCTAAAAACACTTCGTCTGGTTGCATTATTTCTCTACTAGAAATTTGAATTAGAGTTGATCCAATAAAAATAATACCTATCAAAAGTGATACGGCTATAAGTAAACTTCCTATTTTCGGAACTCCCTTTTTCTCTAACCATCTCATCAATGGCAAGAATAGCAATGCAATAAACATGGAACCAAATAATGGAATAAATATGAAGGATAAAATATTCAACAGATAAAAAATTACGGGCACAGCAATTACCAGTAATAAAATGTTGGTTGTTCTAATATCTCTCATTCTTCTAATCTATTTAAAAAAGTAAACGCAAATATATGAAGATATATTTGCGTTCAGTATAACTTATTTGCAATAATTATAAATTACTAATGTAACTACCAAAGGTATCTTTAAATTGATATCCTTCGTCTACTCTTTGTTTACTTAGCTTATTGTATTCAACTAGTGCCCAAAGAATAAATTCTTTCCAGAAATAACGGTCTTTCTTATCTAAATCTGGTTTGTAAGTATCTAATAATTCATTCAAAGGAACTATATCATCAAGTGTTGTTTTGTACAATTTCTCCGAAGAATCATCCATCAACTCAAACCCCGACTCAGCAAAGAACCATTCAAGTGTTTCGTGATAAGGAGTTTTTTCATCTTCTTTTTCTAATTTCTGTATAGCTGGGAAAGACTCTTGAAATAAAGATTTAACTGCATCACCAATTAGAGATAATGCTACATTTCCAGCTCCTTCTTGTTCTCCTTCGTATACGAGTTCAACTTTACCAGTAATAGAAGGAATAATTCCCATAAAGTCTGATAAACGAACAGAAGTTTTCTTTTCTCCAATTACCAAACATCTTCTTTCTGCAGCACTCAATAAGTTTTCGTAAGCAGTAATACTCATCCTTGCACTAATTCCACTTTTGGCATCAATGTATTCACTTTCTCTTGCTTCAAAACTTATTTGCTCTAATAAATCTTTTGCTAATTCAGGAACGTAGATAGATGAATCTTGAGCTTTATCCGACTTTGCTTCTTGGTGAGTAATCTTTTTTGCTGTTTCAATATCCTCAGGATAATGAGTCAAAATTTGTGAACCAATTCTATCTTTAAGTGGAGTTACAATACTTCCTCTGTTTGTGTAATCCTCAGGATTTGCAGTAAATACAAATTGCATATCAAGTGGTAATCTTACTTTAAATCCTCTTATTTGAATATCACCTTCTTGCAATATGTTAAACAATGAAACCTGAATACGAGCTTGTAAATCTGGAATTTCATTTATTACAAAAATACATCTGTTTGCTCTTGGTATCATTCCATAGTGAATCACTCTGTCGTCAGCATAACTTAACTTAAGGTTTGCTGCTTTTATTGGATCAATATCTCCAATCAAATCGGCTACAGTAACATCTGGAGTTGCTAGTTTTTCATAAAAACGTTCATCTCTGTGCATCCAAGTTATAGGAGTTTTATCTCCTTTTTCAGCTATTAATTCTAGTGCAAATCTAGAAATAGGATTCAAAGGGTCGTCATTAATATCAGATCCTGCAACAACCGGAATATATTCATCTAATAACTCAGTCATTTTACGAGCTAATCTTGTCTTAGCTTGTCCTCTTAATCCTAACAAGTTAATGTTATGACGAGATAAAATAGCTCTTTCCAATTCTGGAATTACCGTTTTTTCAAATCCGTGAACTCCTTCAAAAGTAGTTTCTCTGTTTTGGATTTTTGTACGCAAGTTATTTCTCAACTCATCTTTGATGGATTGTGAGGTGTAACCTGATTTCTTTAATTCGCCTAATGTTTTTATTTTATTCATTCTTTAAATATGGTGTTATCTAATTCTTTTCTTTCTGTTCGTTTCGTAATCCTCAAAAATCATTTCTCCTAATCCTTGCAATCCTGTATAGAAAGCTTTCCCTTGATTTGCTTCAGTAAAATTTTCTACAAACTGCTGTAAGTATGGGTCTTGAGCTATCATAAAAGTAGTGATAGGAATTTTTAGTTTCCTTGCCTGACGGGCTTGTGTATAGCATTTTCCAACAATGTATGGATCCAATCCATTACTGTTCATGTAATATTGTCCGTCTGGTTCTATGACACAACTAGGTTTCCCATCCGTAATCATAAAAATTTGTTTGTTGGTATTTCTCTTTCTTCTCAAGATATCCATTGCAAGTTGCAATCCTGCAACTGTATTGGTATGGTAAGGTCCAACTTTTAAATAAGGTAAATCTGCAATCTTTATCGCCCAAGCATCATTTCCAAAAACCAAAATATCAAGTGAATCTTTCGGGTAACGAGTTGTGATTAACTCCGAAAGTGCCATTGCTACTTTCTTTGCAGGCGTGATTCTATCTTCTCCGTATAATATCATACTGTGACTAATATCAATCATCAGTACAGTACTCATTTGTGCTTTAAACTGAGTTTCTTCTACCATCAAATCACGTTCTGTAAGATTGAACTCTCCCATCCCATTATTAATTTGAGCATTTTTGAGACTCTCGGTTAAGGATATTTTTTCTATTCCATCACCAAATCTAAACTCACGTAATTCTCCTGTGTGTTCGTCTCCGTTTCCTCTGTGTTTGGATTTATGATTTCCAGAAGCACTTTTTTTAATGTTTCCAAAAATCTGTTCCAAAGCTTTTTGGCGAATCAGTCGTTCGGTTTTAGCAGTAATTACTGGAGTACCATTTCCATCATCATCTAGTTCTTCTTTTATGTAGCCTTTGTTTTTAAGGTCTTCAATAAAATCTTCAATAGTGTAATCGTCTGTGGTTAATTCATATTCTTTATCCAATTCTCTTAGCCAAGAAATTGCTTCATCAAAATCTCCAGAAGTATGGACAATAAGTTCCTTGAACACATCAAATAATCGGTCAAAGGGTGACTGATTAGGTGCTTCGTACTTGGTGAAATAAAATCCTGTTCGTATTGTTTTACTCATAGATAAAGGCAGTAAATTTTCCTATCCCTAAATTAATACAATTTAATGTTAGATGTATGAAATTTAAGAGTCATAATTTCAATTTTAATTATAAAATTAAGTACATAAAAAAAGCCGATATCAATTGATATCGGCTTTACAAAAGTTCATTTTTTTTAATATTTATTTTTTTTAAGCTAGAGCAGAATTTATCCTTCCATTAATTTCTTCGATTGTCCCAATTCCATCAACACCAATATGTTTTCCTTGATTAGAATAAAAATCTTTAAGTGGAGCAGTTTCTTTGTTGTAAACAGCCATTCTATTTCTTATGATAGATTCGTCACTGTCATCTTTACGTCCTGAGTCTTTTCCTCTTAGTAACAATCTTTTTACTAGTTCATTTTCTTCAACCTCTAGCGAAACCATTTTAGATATTTCCCAATCTTTTTTGGCAAGTAACTCATCCAATGCTGTTGCTTGGTCTGGTGTCCTTGGGAATCCGTCAAAAATGAATCCATCTGTATCGTGTGATTCACTTAATTTATTGTCAATCATATCAATCACCAATTGGTCTGGAACTAGGTTCCCAGCTTCCATGTACTCTTTTGCTTTTTTACCTAAAGCAGTATCGTTTTTCATATGAAAACGGAACATATCGCCTGTAGATAAGTGAGTTAGGTTAAATTTTTCTTGAATCAACTCCGATTGAGTTCCTTTTCCTGCTCCTGGAGGGCCAAATAAAATAATGTTTAACATAGGTTCTTTTATTATGTATAGTTCATCTAAATTTCTGCCAATTTCGTTATAATCTAATCCAAATCCAACTAAAAATTCATTTCCTACTTCAAATCCTACATAATCAATAGGATAATCTTTAGTGTAGGCATTTGGTTTAAATAAGAGAGTGGCTACTTTAAGGCTATTAGGTTTACTTCCCGATAAATCGTTAACAATGTGCTCAAGAGTAATTCCTGTGTCTACAATGTCTTCAACAATAATAACATCAGAGCCTTCAATGTTTTTATCAAGTCCTAATACTTTTTTTACATTTCCTGTAGTTTCGGTTCCTTTGTAGGAAGAAACACGTAAGAACGCTACTTCACATTCTATGTCAATTTTCTTAAGTAGATCGGAGAAAAACATAACCGAACCATTAAGTATTCCTACTAAAAGTGGTTTTTTTCCTTTGTAATCGCGATTAATTTCTTGAGCAACTCTCGAGATTTGTTCGTCAATTTTTTCTTTGCTTATAAAAGGCTTAAAAGTCTTATCGCCAAGGGTAATTTCTTTCTCCATTGTCAAAGGTAAAATTTTTGTAGTAATATTAAATAATCTATAAAAAAACAATCCGTAATTCTCCAATCCCAATTCACGATTCCCTATATTTGTAGGGTATAAAAAACCTATAGATTTGACCACAACAGTTTTAAGTAACCTAGGATATTTTTTAGTATTTTTTTCGTTTGTAACAGCTTTGTTCTCTACGATCTCTTATTATTTATCATTCAGAAACAGAGGCGATTTAGCCTTAACTTCTCTTTGGAAAAAATCTGGAAGAACTTCTTTTAGACTCCATTCATTAGGAATACTGAGTGTAATTACTCTTTTGTATTTTTTAATTTACGGACATTATTACGAGTTTAACTACGTATGGAAATATTCTAACGATTCCATGCCGCTTAGGTATTTAGTCTCTTGTTTTTGGGGAGGACAGGAAGGTAGTTTCCTGCTTTGGATGTTTTGGAATGTTGTTATTGGTAACCTTTTGATAAGAGGAGCTAAGAAATGGGAAACCTCAGTGATGACAGTATTTGTATTGTCTCAGGCTTTTTTAACAGCAATGATTTTAGGAGTATATGTTTTCGATTTTAAAATTGGAAGTAACGTATTTCTTTTAACTAAAAACCTACCTCAAAACCTTGGATTACCTTGGACGGAATTAGCTGATATGTCTGGTTTACCAATGTTCCAAGATGGACAAGGACTTAACCCTTTATTACAAAACTATTGGATGACGATTCATCCACCGACTTTATTTTTAGGGTTTGCCTTAACTGCTGTACCTTTTGCTTATGCAATTGCTGGATTAATGGAAGACAAGCTTAAAGAGTGGGTAAAGCCTGCAATGAGTTGGACTTTTGTAGGGGTTGGAGTTTTAGGAATTGGAATCCTTATGGGAGGAATGTGGGCATATGAATCACTTAGTTTTGGTGGATTTTGGGCTTGGGATCCAGTAGAAAATGTTTCGTACATCCCTTGGTTAACTTTTGTTGGAGCAGGTCACTTGATGCTTGCTAACCAAAGAAAAAACAGTTCTCTGTTTTTTACTTTCATTCTAACTTTCTTATCATTTATCTTGGTCTTATATTCTACATTCTTAACTAAGAGTGGAGTTTTAGGTGATAGCTCGGTTCATTCATTTACAGATAATGGAATGCTGGGTCAGCTCTTGTTTTTCATCTTGTTTTTTGTTTGGTTGTCCGTATTTATGATGCTTAAAGGAAAGCAACACAAACTGATGTACACAGTTATTTCTATCTTCTTGTTTGTGATGACAGTTGCTGCAAGCGAAACGGATAAAGTATTAGGAATTCCAGCATCAGGAGTTGTATTCATATTAGGATCTATAGTAACGTTAGTATTTGTGGTTATAGCATCTATTAAGTATTTCCCAAAAGCTAAAACTGAGGACAAGCTTTGGAGCCGAGAGTTTTGGATGTTTATGGGGAGTTTGGTTTTGTTCCTTGCCTGCTTACAAATATTTGTAGATAATTCGTATCCTGTTTGGAACAGATTATTTGGAACTAACATTGCTGGTAAAGAAAATGTATTGCAACACTATAATGTCCGTCAAGGAGCTTTTGCCGTATTTGTATCTTTGTTTGTTGGGTTTGGTCAATATTTGAGATACAAAGGAATGCCTTTCAAATTGTTTTTTAAGCAAATAGCTTTATCATTAACAATCTCTATAGTGCTTACAGTAATTGGATTGTTTGTATTCACTTTTACAGGAAATGATTTTTCTTTGGCAGAAACTATCGTTTATATAGCCTTACTTTTTACTTCTATTTATGCAGTGGTAGGAAACCTAGATTACTTCATTCGTTTTCTTAAAGGTAAATTAAACTTTGCTGGTTCATCAATCGCTCACATTGGGTTTGGATTAATTTTGTTTGGCGCTTTAATCTCTAATTCTCAGAGTAAAAAATTATCTCACAACAAAGGTGGTAAATTTGATTTAGCTTCTTTAAGCGAAACATTTGAGAATAATGAAGATGTACAAATCACTTTGGGAGATACTACTTACATGCGTGAGTATTTTGTATCCTACAGAAGCAGAAGACAAGAAGGAATAAATATTTACTACGAAGTAGATTATTTTAATCCAATTCCATTGAGTTATGAAAAAGGAGATGTTGTTTCTTATAATGGCGAATATTTTCAAGCCCAAGAAAGTCATACAATTACTCAAGATTTTTTTACTGAAAACATTAAGTATTGGGAGTTAATTGCTCCAGACTCTAATGCTCAAGAGTGGTTGAGCCACAGAGTGGGAGAGAAGCTATTTACATTGGAACCATTTGTACAACTTAACAAACAGTTTGGAAATGTAGCAGAACCATCAACTAAACACTTTATTTCTCATGATGTGTTTTCGCACATCAAATATCCAGACCCTGCAATTTTTGAAGATCAAAATGATGGGTTTATGCCTTACGAAAACTATACTGCTGCAGTTGGTGATACAATTGTAACAACACACGGAATGGTGATTGTGGAAGGCAATAAGCAATATCCTTACGAAAATAATTCGTTAGCTGGAGTTGTGAGTTTAAGGTTTGTAGATTACCAGCAAAAGGTATCTTCTAAAACACAATCTCTTATTTATTTAATAAATTCAGATTCTACACTTAAGCCACCAATGCCTGTTGTAGATGAAGATTTTGGAATAAAAGTAGCTTTGATGGGGATTTCGGTTCCAAGTTTTAAAGAGGATTCTACGGTAATGCAACCTCGTCAGTTTTCATTAGATATTACTGGAAAAGAATTCATGATAATGCAAGCCAAAACATTCCCACTTATTAATTTATTGTGGTTAGGATGTATCTTGATGTTGTTAGGATCTATCATGGCAGTATTTTATAGAGTTAAGAGGAGTAAATGATAAAAAAAATCACACTCATAGGTTCAGGGAATGTTGCTCATAATTTGGGTAAAGCTTTTATATTGAACGGATTTGATGTGGTAGAAGTTTATAGCAGAACAAAGGCTAATGCTAAAGCTCTAGCAGAAAAACTTGATGCTAAATCCACAAATAATCTTAGTGAAATTAATAAGGAAAGTGATTTATATATAATCGCTACAACTGACAATGCCATTGAGAAAATAGTTGAGAAGCTAGATTTTAAAGGTCATTTTGTGGTTCATACTTCTGGGAGTGTTTCCATAGATGTATTTGAAAACTCATTCTCACATTTTGGTAGTTTTTATCCTTTACAAACATTTACTAAATCGCACCAAGCAGATTTTAAAGAGATTCCTATTTGTGTAGAGGGAAACAATGAAAAGAATTTAGAGTTATTCAAAGGTCTAGCAAATAAGCTTTCTAATAAAGTAGTTGAATTATCCTCAGCCCAAAGGCAAAAGCTTCATTTATCAGCTGTATTTGTTTCTAATTTTGCAAACTACATGCAAGTAATAGGCGAGGATCTATGCGAAGAGCAACAAGTAGATTTTGAGCTATTAAAACCTTTGATAAAAGAAGTATTTCATAAAAATCAAAAAGGAAAAGCAATAAACAACCAAACTGGACCAGCATTAAGAGGTGATTCGTTTACAATGAACAAACACCTTGAACTCCTAAAAGATAAAAAGGAGTTGCACCAATTGTACGAACTCCTTTCTGGTATGATTCAAAACAAGTAGTTTTTTATTTCTTAATCACTTTATAAGAGGTGTTCTTATTATTAGAGATTACATTCAATACATAAACTCCTGCAGGTAATAGAGATAAATCTATAGTTGTATTCTTACTATTAAAGTCCTGAGAGTAAATTAATTTTCCTGTTAATGATAGTAAGTCAATTCTATCTTCTTGAGAAAAATTCATTTGTGTTGTCACAATATTAATACTAGTAGAAGTTGGGTTAGGATAAATGCTTACTTGATTAAGGGATACTCTATCTTCATCCAAAGAAGTGACATTACCACTAAAACAAGTATTTGTGAAAGCAGTACTAAGTTCAGTGCTCACTGTTAATGTAGCTGTACTGTCTTTACAAATACATCTTCCATCACTAAAGTTGTAAGTCATATAAGCTGCATCAGTTTCAAATGCTTTAAAAGTACATTGCTCAAAGGTTAGCGAATCGCTAGTTAACATTTGCGAAGCATGGCTCCAGTTAGTAAATAGTGTATTTCCTCCGTTCCAATGATTGTTCCCTGGTTCTTGAATAAAATCACAAGGTTTTAAAAAAAGAAGGTATAAAGTACCTGAACCTCCGGCACCTGCGCCACCACCTATATTTACTGCAATAGTTCCATCTCCTCTTAAATCACCAATAAAAGAAATAGATCTAGAGAATCTTTCTATTGGGGCTAATACAAGACCAAAACCTCCATTGTTATTACTTATTTTGGTGTAAGTTTTTACTGTTTTATCAGAGTTTAAATAAAGGATATATCCATGTCCTTCGTTTTGTTGGTTTGCTCCTGTAATCAAATCAGGAACTCCATCACCATTTAAATCTCCTGGAGCACACATTGCGTGACCAAAAGCTGCACCAAATGTTCCGTTAGCATTGATTGTATCAGATAATTCGTCAGCAAAACCATTCATGCCCTCGGTAATTTTTAGTTTAGAGGTTACATTAAAAGTAGTAGCATCAAGCGAAAGAATCCAAACAGCACCTTTACCACTGTCAGAAGCAAATGCACCTACAGCAATTTCATTACTGCCATTACTATCTATATCTCCAAGCATTGCAACTTCTCTTCCTCCAAATCCATCATCATTAACTAATCCTACTCCAAAACCTCCTTGAGTTGAACTAATGTCTACAGTTTTGGTATTTACAACTCTTGAATTAGCATTAAAAAAAAGAAGTTTAATTGCCCCTTTTCTTCTTCCTCCATCATTAGAGGAAGGATTACAGGCTGCTATGTCAATTCTTCCATCTCCGTCTAAATCTCCTAAAGCTGAAAGACCTTGTGAAGTAATATTTTGATTTTTTACATAACTTTTTACAGTTCCATTTGTATCTAAATGAAGGATGTAAACCACACTATTGGGTACATGATTGGCAGAAACTGCAATATCAGGAACTCCATCACCATTATAATCGCCAACTCCAGCAACTCCATAACCAAAGAAACTACTTGTGTAAAGAGTGTCAGTAAACCCTCCTGAAAGCATAGATATTTTTTGGTTCGATTTTACTGTTCCATTGCTATTCATAAAAAGAATATAAACTGCTCCAGCATCTGTTGCCCCATCATCATCAGAACGAGCACCTACCGCTAAATCCAATACTCCATCTCCATCAATATCGCCAATTACATCATGTTCTCTACTAAATCTATCTCCAGGATCTAGTGCAGCAATAAATCCACCTGAACCATTTTCGATTTTTACAAAACCGTCAGGACCATATTGTGTGGTTGTTTGAGAATAAAGAGATAATGATGCTAATGACAAAGCAGCTAATGATAGAAATAGTTTAATTTTCATATTATTTTTCAAGGTTATTCGAGTTAGACAACCACATTCCCAAAAGGTTTAAATAGATGTTGAATTTATTTTTTAGTCCCTGATCCTCGTCCCCAAAATGGTTCACCATCCCAGTTTAAAAATGTGTAATCAATAACAATGTTATTGCCAGTAATAGTTCCTGTGCACTCTACTTTTTTCCAATTATCGTCATCAATATCTTGCGAAGGAATAGAAAATGTAGTTCCACTAATCGTCCCATCAAATTCAAACCCAATATCATTTAAATTTTTTATAGAGATATGGTCTTCAGATTTTTCACACCTTATTACTTCAATTTCATAATTCTGTTGTTGCCATTCCTGAGAAATAGCAATCAACAAGGAATCTTGGATTACATAAGTTGTTGAAGTTTGGTGTTTTTCTTTGCATCCTTCTTTGTTGCAATTCATTAATAATATTGCCGATAATAAAATAGAAGTAAAAAGTATTTTGTTAGCTGTTTTCATAATGTTGTTTTTAAAATTTAATTCCAGTATTTAAACCTATCCAAGGAATGTATATAGGAAAAAAACCATTGGACTCGGGAAGGTTTAATCCATACAAAGTAACTCTAAAAAATGTTTTGTTGCCAGTGGCTTGATATCCAACTCCACCATTAAAACCTAAAGAGGTTTCATTGTAGGTCTCTGTTTTTGATGGATATTTATTTCTATTGAATGACGAATAATTGGTAAAACCAGCTGTAAGTAATAATTTATGTTTGTTTTTTCCTACAAAGTAATTTCCATAAATCATCTGTGAGGACGCCATATCAAAGTATTTACCTGTTTCGGCTGTATTGTTTATTTCTCCTCTTGATATATTTAAAAGCCCTAATCCTCCTCCAAAAGAAAACCTGTTTGAGAAAGCATATTCATAATTTAATGAACCAAAAAGAAAAGCTCTGCCTCCAATTTCAAGATGAATGGAGTGTTTTTTATCAATTATTTCTGTTTGTGATTCCTGACTAAATCCATTTACAAATGTTGAAAGGAACAAGGCCATAATTATTAATTTATGTTTTTCACAATGAATAGTTTATGGAAGAAATTTATCTTATTCAAATTTAACGTTTAATTATTCTTTAATGGTATTTTTGTTTAATTCTTATCTGCACAATGAACTCAAATTTCAAGAACTATCTTTTAAAAATAACCAATGCTTCAGATTGTAAAGAAACTGAAGTCATTCAATCTTTGTGGAGTGGTTATGGTAAGATTTGTCGTTATCAATTAATTGGTTCTTCAGTATCTACGTTTGTAGTAAAATGTATTTCGCTTACTAAAGCCGATACTCATCCTAGAGGCTGGAACACCAATAATTCTCACAAAAGAAAAGTAAAATCTTACCAAGTAGAAACTAATTGGTATGAGAACTGGAATC
>Ga0307998_1000148_pt1 | contig 40605 bp, 38 predicted proteins | sample Davwhametageno37_FD_203147 | JGI IMG/M metagenome (GOLD analysis project Ga0307998, IMG submission 203147) | Marine microbial communities from Davis Island wharf, Antarctic Ocean - #37 | ecosystem: Environmental > Aquatic > Marine > Unclassified | place: Antarctic Ocean: Davis Island wharf... | reverse complement strand
CATCAGTTGGAGCAAATAATGTTAGTGATCCAGGATCTGATAAAACACCATTCAAAGCACAAGCATCAATAGCAACCTTCAATGTTGTATGGTCAGCTGAATTTGAAACTATATCATAAATTGAATTTGGAGGTGCTGGTAATAAAACAGCATCAATAACGTGTACAACTCCATTATCTGCTACTATGTCAGCACCTGTTACTTGAGCAATAGTTCCATTCCCAGATTCAATAAAAACGCTTGAACCAGATATTGTTACGGTAACATCGCCATTCAATGTTGTAACTACTTGATTATTTGATAACATTCCTGACATTACGCTAGCTCCCACAACATGGTGCTTGAGAATATCTGTTAATTGTGGAATGTCAGCCAGTAAGGCTGCAACTGTACCAGCTGGTAATAAATTAAATGCAGCATCAGTTGGAGCAAATAATGTTAGTGATCCAGGATCTGATAAAACACCATTCAAAGCACAAGCATCAATAGCAACCTTCAATGTTGTATGGTCAGCTGAATTTGAAACTATATCATAAATTGAATTATTTAAACTACCAACTACAATAGTACCAATCATACCAGCAGCAGCATGGGAACCTACTGAGCAGTCGTAATTATATGTTCCTGGAATCGTAAAAAAATGAGTATAAATTATTGCTCCCACAACATTAGTAGTGTTAGACTGAAAGCTTACAGGATTATTAAAACTTGATCCTGTCTGAGAATTTATATCAGCATTAACATCATGATTTCCACCATCATTAACCCATTGAATCGTATCCCCCTGGTTTATTAAAAGAATTGAGGGAGCGTAATAATAGGACCCTGCATTAATTGTGTGAATTGTTGCACTTAAAGAACTTGCAAAAAAGCAAGATAAGAGCATTAAAAATAGTTTGTTTGTTTTCATTTTAGTTTAGTTTTAGTTTAGTTTTAGTTTTAGTTTAGTTTAAAAATTTATACAAAAAAAAATTTAAAGCCTGAATAAAATTTGATTTATAATTCTGAATTAAAAAATAGTAGTCTATCTAATTAAGGCCGATTCGCTTGATTTACAAATTTATATATCTGCAGCAAACGTATACTCTCCTGTTGGATACATATCCAACCATTTTTTTAATTGTTCTTTTGTTTTTAAGGTAACTGTCATAGTTTTAGTTCTAAAGATAATAATTGGAGCATTATTTTTAATTTTATCTAAAATTTTTTCTGCCTTCTTTTTTTTTAGTAATCTGTAATTACTCATACTATTGATTTTAATGATTTGACTTTGCAAATGTATAACTTTTTTAATAATAATCTATACGAATAAATTAAAATGTATAATTTTAAATAAAAAAAGATATACAAAACAAAATTATTAATTAAATTTGCAAAAATTATGATGATGAAAAAACCAGACAATGTAGTATTTGACATCCAATCACAGGAATATGATTCTTATAAAAAAAATTATCCAACAGATTTAGGAAGTCCTGCATTTGACAGCTCAGTATTAAAAAAGGATAATTTTGCTTTTAAACATTTAAAGGCAAAATTTGATGAGCTTAATTCAGAGTATCAAAGTTTACTAACTAAATTAAAATGGAATGAGTTAATCTATAATTCCGAGTATAACTTCACTCCAACTGCGGGTGAAATATATTACTTATATAAAAATAAAAATATTACATTTCTAAGCATGATAGAGCCAAACCAATGGAAAATGGAGTATATTGGTTCGTTCAAATTATTGGCTAATGATATTTGGGAACAGGTTAAAGAATAAAAAATGAAATTAATTACAATAGCATCAATAATTATATTACTACTCCTTTTTGCAAAGAATCTTTTCTCTGTAGTTGCAGCAGAAAATTATACAGTAATTAAAAAATTAGATAATATTGAAATTAGGCAATATAAAAATTCAATTTATGCAAGCTACATTCCAAAAGATGAAAAAGAAAGAAATAATTCGTTTAGAAAAGTAGCAGGGTTTATTTTTGGGGACAATACAAATAATGAAAAAATAAGTATGACATCACCAGTAATCATAAAAATCCATAATGATTACGAAATGGCATTTTTAATGCCTGAAAAATATAACATAGAAAATTTACCAAAACCAGTTAATAAAGAAATCAACATTTATACTGAGCCAGGAACCTTAAAAGCTTGTATTAGGTACTCTGGCTACACAAATAATTCTGTTGAGGACAAGAAGATAGATGAGCTAAAAAAAATTCTGTCTAAATATAATTATAATCATAAAAATGATTTTGAGGTCTTAGTATATAATTCTCCTTTTGATTTTTTAAACAGAAAAAATGAAATAACCGTAACAATTAACATGAACACAAAAAATAACGATAAAATTTCATCGAACAAGAATATCTACTTTGGTGGAGGCTGCTTTTGGTGTACTGAAGCTGTATTTGAGCAGGTTAAAGGAGTTGAATTTGTAGTAAGCGGATACTCAGGAGGGAAGATAAAAAACCCATCCTACAAAGAAGTGTCCAAAGGCCTAACTAATCATGCTGAAGTCTGCAAAATTACTTATGATGAAAATATAATTAAATTAAAAGAACTAATTGAGATCTTCTTTTACTACCATGACCCTACTACATTAAATAGACAAGGAAACGATCATGGAAAACATTACAGGTCTATAATACTTTATAATAATAATAAAGAAAAGAAAATAATAGATTCTGTCAAAAATAATATTGACAAAGAAAAATATAACGGTAAAATTGTTACAGAAATAAAAGAATTTTCTGATTTCTACTATGCCGAAGAATTACATCAAAACTATTTTAATGAAAATTCATCTCAGCCATACTGCGAAATAGTTATTTCTCCTAAAGTAAGCAAAGTTAGATCAGAACTAAAGAAATATTTTAGGTAGCTACCTTTTTATAAAGTTTAAAAATTGATATTTATGAATAATTCATAAATTAAGATATTCAACAATATCATTAGTTAAACATAAAAAAAATTCAATAGTTATATTAACTATTCTGGACCCTATGTTTTGTAGTTATCCTACCTGAGGACCTCATTTTCTTTTATATTGTTCTCGAAAGTATTTAAAAGGTACAATAAGCATACCAAAACTTTCACCATCATATTTATCTAAATACTTGTGATGCACCTTATGACCCTTTCTTAATGCAAGCAAATATTGAGATTTAGTTTTCTTAAACCATTTAAATCTTTGATGAATAAATATATCATGTACAAGAAAGTAAGCCAAACCATAAAACAAAATACCTAAGCCTATAAAAAATAAGTTATTTAAATATGGAAAAGAACCATAATAAAAAAGCATTATACTAGGAATGGCAAAAACTAAAAAAAAAGTATCATTCTTTTCAAAAATACTGTTATAACGGGGTTGATGATGATCCTTATGTAATACCCAAAGAAAGCCATGCATAACATATTTATGGGTGAACCAAGTAATACATTCCATAACTAAAAAAGTTAATATTGTTATTGTTAGGTTGTTAAGTATATACATATAATTTTAATATTTTATTTACTAAATTCTTTATTAATCGCCATATCAAGAGTTGGATATTTAAAATTAAAACCAGTTGACTTTAATTTATCTACAGATACAGCTATATCAGATGAAACAATTTTTATTCTTTGACCAAGTAAGAGTTTCAGCACAAAAGTAGGTATCTTTAAAAGAAAAGAATATTTAAAATATTTCCTTTTAATAATACGTAAAAATTCTTCTTGAGTAGTCTTCTTATCAGTAGCAAGATTATAAGCTCCGCTAACATTTTTATTTTTTAATGAAAAGAGAATAAAACTCGCCAAATCTTCTAAATGTATCCATTCAAATGATTGTTTTCTACTTCCTAAAATTGGTGCAACCCCTAACTTCATTGATAAAAGAATAGGTTTAAGAAATCCCGTTGTCTTAGTTAAAATCAAAGAAATTCTCAATTTAATAACACGGGAATCAATCCCTTCAAATGCAGTAGCAGCACTCTCCCAATCAACAGCTAGTTTTGATAACCAATCTTTAGATGGTAAATCGTTTTCATTTTTTAAACCAATAGAATCAAAACCATAATACCCTATAGCTGAAGCAGTAATAAAAGTTTTAATATTAATTTCTTTTTCTTTACAATAATCAAATAGTAATCTTGCAGCATCAACCCTGCTTGAATACATCTTTTTTTTATTTTTTTCAGTCCATTTATTAATTATACTATATCCTGAAAGATGAATAATATGAGAACATTTATCCAAAGGAACTTTATCAAAAATTTTGTTTTCAACATCCCAATAAAAGATATTTTTATCATTAACAATATCAATATTTGAAGAATAAAATAAGACTTCAAAACCATCCATTTGTAATTTTTTAGCAACAACTTTTGCTAAAGTGCCGCTTGCCCCAGTAATAATAACTATCTCATTCATGTCAACTTATTTATTAAACATTTTTTCCATTACATTAAACCTATAATCGAAAATATATTTTAATTTTTTCTTTATAAGAAAATAATTTGCAATAGTTCCTAAAAATCCAAAGGGAGGAATGTAGGTGACAATATCTTTCATAACAACATATTCGCCTTTATCTTCAAAAATGTGTTGATGATGCCAAAGCTTATATGGTCCAAGCCTTTGTTCATCAACAAACAAATGATTTTTTTTAACTTGAGTAATCTCAGTAACCCAATCCATTTTTAAATTTAATAATGGTGAAACTTTGTAAGTAATAATCATACCCGAATAAATTTTTTCATCTTGATTACCTGAGTTCACCTCAAATTTCATTTCATTAGGGGTGATAAGTTCTAAATTTTTAGGGGAAGTAACGAAATCCCATAACTCATCTATCTTACAATTTATTACTTGTTCTTTTTTAATTTGATAGTACATATAATTAGTTAGATATAATATTAATAAAACTATTTAAATCATTAAGAATATTTATATTGCTTTTTTGAGCAATCATCTTAGTAGTAATTCCCTTTGAGATAATATATTTATTTGCAGATTGAAAATTAGATTCGAGATATTCAATAGTAGAATTTATATTAATTATTGAGGAATTTGAAACTGAGAACATTAATGTATTATCAATTTTTATTTTTTCCTCTACTTGATTTAATGACTCATAAGGGAGATTTGATCCTAGATAAATTACATTAAAACCATTTTTTACTAATAACAATCTAGCAAATAAAAGACCTATTTCATGAAATTCATTGTCAGGAAGAAATAATAACCATGTCTCTTTTTTATTATCTTGATTTAGATAAATATCTGTAGCACTAGCAATCTTTTGCTTGATATTTTCAGAAAGAAAATGTTCTTGAGGAGGAGTCATCCTATTTGTCAACCAGAGAACACCAATCCTCTCTAGAGTTGTTAAAATAACTTTTTTATAAAAATCGAGCATTCCAAAATCTAAAACACCTTCCTCAAACACTTTATTAAATTTAGATGTACTAAATTCTAATGTTGAAATAATTATTTGGTTAATATAATAATCTTCCTTAACTTCAATCTGTTTAACTTTTATCTCATCAATTATTTTAATTAACTCAATTTCTGAAATCTTAGAAATCTTAGAAATCTTATATCCATTTGCCAATAAATAGTTAGTATTTAAAGCTCTAACAATCATTTCATCAGTATAAATCCTAATATTTGTTTCAGATCTATTTGCCATTAAATAAGCATAACGATTTTCCCACGTTCTTAAAACAAATTTTGTGATTCCCGTAATACTTGAAAATTGATCAATACTATAATTTCCCATTATCTTTATTTTTTACAAAAATACAAAAATGTATAGATTGGCAAGAAAAAATCTATACAACCTTTGCTTGTATTAAAGAAAATTATCAATAGATTTGCAAAGATTATTTTTTGAATACATAATGAAAAAAGTTATAGTAATTGGTAGTGGTTTTGCTGGATTAAGCTCAGCAGCATATCTTTCAAAAGAAGGTTTTGATGTTACTGTTGTGGAAAAAAATAAGCAAATTGGTGGTAGGGCTAGAAATTTCAAAGCTAAAGGATACACATTTGATATGGGGCCAAGCTGGTATTGGATGCCTGAAATTTTTGATAATTTCTTTAATAGTTTTAATTACAAAACAAAAGATTTTTACGAACTAATAAAATTAGATCCTGGATTTAAAATTGTATTTGAAAATTCAGATTTGACACTTCCTGCTAATTGGAATGAAATCTGTGATTTGTTTGACCACTATGAAGAAAACGGTGCAGATAAATTAAATAAATTCATGGATGATGCAGAAAAAAAATACAGTATAGGTCTTCGATTTTTATATAATTCTCCCGGACTTTCTATCACTGAATTATTAAAAAAAGATGTACTGTTAAATGCAAATAAACTACAATTACTTACTTCTTACAGAAAACATATTAAAAGACATTTTAAAAACCCTAGATTAATTAGCTTATTAGAGTTTCCAGTTCTTTTTCTAGGAACATCAGCTGAGAGTGCTCCGGCTCTATACAGTCTAATGTCATATTCTGGCATTAAACAAGGTACATTTTATCCCATGGGAGGCTTTGCGAAAGTCATTGACAGTATGGCAGAAATATGTAAAAATAATGGAGTTAAGTTTCTGCTTGAAGAACAAGTGACTAAAATCAATATCTTCAATAAAACAGTAAAATCAGTTACGACTAAAACTCAAGAATTACCCGCTAACTTTGTTGTTGGCGCAGCAGACTATGTACATATTGAATCAAAATTAATTGATAAAAAATACCAAAACTACAATTCTGAATATTGGGAGAGTAGAGAATTTTCACCATCAGCTCTTTTATTTTATCTTGGTGTAAGTAAAAAAATAAAAAATCTTGAACATCATACATTATTTTTTGATGAAGACATGGAAAAACTCTCACAAGAAATTTACGACACCAAAGTTTGGCCTGAAAAACCTCTTTTTTATACATGTTGTCCATCTAAATCAGAAGAAAATTTAGCTCCTAAAGGTAAAGAAAACCTTTTCATATTAATGCCTATTTCTGCTGGTCTAAAAGATTCCGAAGAGCTGCGTGAAAAGTATTTTCAAATTATTCTTAAAAGACTTGAAAATTACTGCAAGCAAGACATAATATCTAATATTGAATATAAAAAAAGCTATTGCATAAAGAACTTTGAAGAAGATTATTTTTCCTTCAAAGGAAATGCATATGGTCTGGCAAATACATTATTACAAACTGCAAACCTTAAGCCAAAAATTAAAAACAATAAGGTTAATAATCTTTTTTATTGCGGTCAATTAACCGTCCCAGGCCCTGGAGTTCCACCTTCAATAATTTCAGGAAAACTAGTAGCAGAACAAATAATTAAAATAAATAAATAAATGAAAGCTATTTTTGATAAAGTATCGAATGATTGCAGTGAAATAACTACTAAATCATATAGTACAAGTTTTTCTTTAGGAATAAAAATACTAGATAAAAGGTTACATAATCCAATTTATGGAATTTATGGATTTGTTCGTTTTGCAGATGAAATTGTAGATTCATTTCATAATTACAATAAAAAAGAATTATTTAATAAATATAAGAACGACACATATTTAGGAATCAATAATAAAATAAGTTTAAATCCAATTATTAATAGCTTTCAAGAAGTAGTTAATAAATTTAAAATAGATCATTCATTAATAGAATCGTTTTTAAATAGTATGGAAATGGATTTAGAAGATCAAAATTATGATGAAAATACATACAAAAAATACATACTTGGTTCGGCAGAAGTAGTAGGATTAATGTGTCTAACTATTTTTGTTAATGGCGATCAAAACAAATACAACGAGCTAAAACCGTATGCAATGAAACTTGGCTCTGCATTTCAAAAAATAAATTTTTTAAGAGATGCTAATGACGATTACAAAACATTAGGAAGAACTTATTTTCCAGAAGTTAATATGGAAAACTTCAACAAATCAGATAAGCTAAAAATTGAAAATGAAATTGAAAATGAATTTATCGAGGGATTAAAAGGAATAAGAATGCTACCAAACACTTCAAAAGGAGGTGTATATTTAGCCTATAAATACTATTACAATCTATTTAAAAAAATAAAAAAAATCCCTGCTCAACAAATTTTGGAGAAACGAACTCGTATTTCTAATTTTAGAAAATTTACCATATTAGTTTCATCTATGATTAAATATCATTCAAAACAAATATGAGGATAACATATATCATAATATCATTTTTCTTTATAATAATTTGTAATGCTCAAACAAATAACCTAGATCAGATTAGGAAATCGTACATAGAATCAGCTCAGAGTGAAGAAAATATTAAAAAATTGATAAGCAAATGTGAAGAATATAAATCTAAAAACGATTCGATTGTTTATGCATATAGAACTGTCGCTGATTTAATGCTGATAAAATACAAATACAATCCATTATATAAGTTAAAGTTATTTACTGAATGCTCTAGAGAACTTGATTTAATTGTAACAAATAATTTTAAAAATATTGAAATTCGTTTTTTAAGATATTGTATACAAAAACAAACACCTAGATTTCTGGGTTATAACGATAACCAAGAATTAGATTATCAGTTTATTATACAAAATATTGATATTCAATCAAAAGAACTACAAAAATATATCCGTTCAACATTAAAATCACTTTAAATGAGAGAAGTAGTAATATTAGTAAACGAAAGAGATGTAGAGCTTGGCACTATGGAGAAAATGGAAACTCACTTAAGGGGTAAGTTACATAGAGCTATATCAGTATTTATTTTTAATAGTAATGGTGAAATGTTACTGCAAAGAAGGGCTCTAGAAAAATATCATACAGCAGGTTTGTGGAGTAATAGTGCTTGTAGTCACCCAAGAATTAATGAAAAACCTATCGATTCTGCTGAAAGAAGAGTATTTGAAGAAATGGGATTAAACGTAAAATTAAAATTTATTTTTAAGTTTTTATACAAAGCAAAATTAGATAATAATCTAATTGAGAATGAATTAGATCATGTTTTCATAGGTACAAGTGATGAAAAACCTAATATTAATGCGAATGAAGTATGTGACTACAAGTATATAAGTGAATATGACTTAAATTTGCTAATTGAAAAAGAATGTGAATCATTTACTCCTTGGTTTAAAGAATGCTACAAAAAAGTATTTAAAATGTTTAAAGATCATAATATTATTAAATCTAAAATACTAATATAGTTTTGAAAATACTTCTAACAGGAGCGACAGGCTATATAGGGAAACGACTTCTTCCTCAATTAATAAAAAAGGGTCATCATGTTGTATGCTGCGTTAGAGATATATCTAGATTTCATCCCCCAACATCATTAATTAAAAACATCACTATTATTGAAGTTGATTTGTTAATTAATTCCAGCTTAGATAAGATACCAGATGACATTGATATTGCATACTACTTAGTTCACTCAATGTCATCTTCTAAAGATTACAGTTTATTAGAAGAACGATCGGCTGTAAATTTTCGTGAAAAAATTTCAAATACATCTGTAAAACAAGTTATCTATTTGAGTGGAATAGTAAATGAAAGTAATTTATCTAAACATCTCTTATCAAGAAAAAATGTAGAGAATGAATTAGGGAAAGGAGATTACAATCTTACTTGTCTTAGAGCAGGGATTATTATTGGATCAGGTAGTGCATCATTTGAAATAATGCGTGATTTAGTAGAAAAATTACCAATAATGGTTGCCCCAAAATGGTTACAAACAAAATGTCAACCGATAGGGATTTCAGATGTTCAAATATTTCTAATTGAATGTATTATGAGACAAGAAACATTTAATAGAAATTTTGATATTGGATGTAATGATATACTATCTTATAAAGAAATGCTATTTAGATTTGCTGAGATTAGAAATCTAAATAGAATTATTATTACCATTCCAATAATGACTCCAAGATTATCATCATATTGGTTATATTTTGTAACCTCAACTTCATATAAACTTGCTAGGTCATTGGTAGACAGTATGAGTATTGAAATCATCTGTAGAAATAATGAAATTAATAGAATTTTAGGAATAAATCCAATTTCCTACAAAGAAGCAATAGAGAGAGCATTTGATAAAATTCAAAATAATGAAATTATTTCAAGTTGGAAAGATTCTTATTCGAGTAGTGAATTGAACTATAATATATCAGAAAATATTAAAGTGCCAAAATTTGGGTGTTTTACTGATCGGAGAGTAAAAAAAATAATAGATCGAAAAATCACAATTAACAAAATTTGGTCAATAGGTGGAACCAAAGGTTGGTATTATGCAAATTGGCTTTGGAAAATAAGGGGGTTTTTAGATACTCTAACAGGAGGAGTTGGACTAAGAAGAGGTCGAACTAATATATCAGAAATTTCAGTTGGAGATTCATTAGATTTTTGGAGAGTAATCTATGCTGATAAAAAAGAAGGGAGATTATTACTTTTTGCAGAAATGAAGCTCCCTGGTGAAGCTTGGTTAGAATTTAAAATAGTAGATGATGTACTAGTTCAAACTGCAACATTCAGACCCTTAGGAGTGGCTGGCAGACTATATTGGTATCTTGTTTATCCGCTTCATGAAATAATATTTCTAGGATTGATAAGAAAACTAACTAGCAACAATTAATATATATAAAAATTAACTGTAATTTATTTCAAGATTAGTTAATGTGATAAATAATAATTCACTTATTTTTTAAAAGGATTTCTTTTTATCCAATTTTTAATGGTTAGTCTTTTAAATATTGGCTTAAGTAAAATATTCAAATACTTATTTTTTACTTTAATATAAACGTAAGATTTAATTGGTATTGCACCAAAATTACTCTTAAATTCATTAGCTGTTCGGCCAAAAACAACTTTAGTCATTTTAAGCTTTATTGCATTATTAATAGTCTCGATTAACATCCTCCCATATATAGGCAAAATTTTATTTATCGACTTATCAAAGCCTGTATAGTATGAATATAGAGTTTTATCTTGATGAATTTCAGATGAAAAAGCAATTAGATTATTATTGATAAAATAACCATAAACTTTAAAAATATCTTTTTTAACCAATAAAGAAAAAGAATTAGTATTAAATAAAGGACCACTAAATCTTGATTCATTTACCACCTGAGAAAACAGACCTTGGATATTATCAGCATAAAACACAAGGTCAACAGAATTCAAAGATTTAATTTCTAATTTACTACTTGAATTTATAATTTTTTTAACTTTATTTCGATATTTCTTTCTTAAATCAGAAATATAATTGTCAATTCCATTCCAGTTTTCGCTTATTTCTAGAACCATTTCTTCCTCTACCTCAACTTTAGAGAATTCATTCTTTTCAGCGATAATATTCTTAAACACGAAATCAGGTACAATTAATAAAGAATAATTATGTTTAAGGACAGAAAGAAATTCTTTAAGATCAATTTGCTTATTAGAGAAAAATGCTGGTATATTAGTAAGAAATGAATTTGTAAGATAAAGAACATCAAACTTTATAAATTTTATAAAGAATGCCAGTAGATTGCTATTGATATAATTAGCAGTTTTATCAAAATTTAGTTCGAAAACATGAGCATATAACCTTGTATGTGTATCAATAAAAAATAAGTGTTTTATTTTTGTGTGACTAATATAAAAAATTTCTAAGAAAGAACTATGAAGAAAGTCACTAACATTAATGTTATCCCATTCCTCCTTTACTTTATCTATATTAGTAAATACTTTCAACAACTTAAATCTTTGACATAATATTCAACACTGATATATCTGGCATTATTCCTACCCTTCCAGCATAACCTAAATGTCCTAAGCCCCTATTGACATATATTTGCTTGCCTGCATTTTTATATAATCCAGCCCATTCTTTATATCTATATTTCACTGGGCTCCACTTAAAGCCTGGGATTTCAATACCAAATTGCATTCCATGAGTATGGCCAGATAACTGTAAATCAATATCATAATCACCTTTAAGAACTACTTCTTTCCAATGAGAAGGATCATGTGATAGCAATATAGTTGGAAGACTATCATCAACAATATTCATTGCAGCATCTAAATCTCCATCTTTATTAAAATTACCAGCACCCCAATTTTCAACACCAACAATATTAAATTTATTTTCACCTTTAGAAATAACTCTAGATTCATTTAACAAAAGATCAAAACCAACCTCCTTTTCTAGTTCTAATAATTTTTTGAAATTAGTTTTCCATTCTTTTGAATCTCTCTTTAGCATTACATAGTCACAATAATCATGATTACCTAAAATTGATAATTTACCATCTTTTGATTTTATCTTTTTTAATGCATCAATATAAGGAATTGCTTCTTCATGATAATTATTAACCAAATCACCTGTAAAAACTACCAAATCAGCATTTTCAGCATTAATCATTTCTATAGCTTCATTGAATTTATCTACATCATTAAAACTTCCTAAATGAAGATCAGATATATGAATAATTTTATAATTATTAAGTGCCACTGGCCAATCATTTATAAAGATATCCTGATAATTCTTTTTAAAATTATATCTGCCCCATTTCATTCCAATTAATAAAGTAGAAAATAAAACGCCTGAAAAAAGAAGGGCAGATTTTTTTAAAAAATCTAAACGCTTAACATCATGTATGCTATAGTTAGTATTAAAAAGGCTTGTGATGACCTTAAACAATCTTAAAACATCATCAATTATTAATGGTATAGAGCCAATTAATTTAGAAATAAATAAAACACCAATTAAACTAGTGAAAATAACATTATTATTAAGTCGAATAGATGGAGTTGTTCGAGTGTATGTAATCGAAATGTAAATAATTACTACATATACAGCTATTGATAAAAACCAATATACTAATTTATAAATAATAGGATTATTAAAAAATTTAGTTATTGTTGATATAGTTCCTGTATAAAAGTAAATATCTACCACAAAAAGAAAGAAAATAATAAAAAGTAATTTCATTATGCAAAATTAATAATTCTAAATCAAATATTGTTAGTGTTTACTAACTTTTTGTACTTTTACAAAATGAATTTCACAACAAGACAAGTTGAAATAATTGAGGCTTCTAAATATTTAATTGGAAAGAAGGGAATACAGAATCTTACAATAAAAAATTTGGCAAAAAAAATGTCTTTTTCAGAACCAGCTCTTTATCGTCATTTTAAAGATAAAACAGAAATATTAAAAGCACTTCTACTATATCATAGAGAGATAATTAAAAGTGAAATAATAAAAATATTGGATTCTGAAAAATCCTCACTAATTAAGATTCAAGAAATTTTTAAATTTAAGTTTAAACATATTGAAAAGAATCCTGCTTTTGTAATGATAATATTTTCAGAAACTTCTTTTCAATATTGCAGTGTCTTATCTTCAATAGTATCTAAGATAATGGAACAAAGATCAAAAAAAATAATCGATCTATTAATAGAAGGGCAGAAGAATAATGAGATAAGAAATGATGTAGAAGCAGAACAATTAGCAACAATTATTATGGGAGGGATCAGAAAAACAATACTTAGCTGGAAATTAGAAGGATTTAAATCCGACCTAAATTTGGAAGGAGAAAAATTATGGATTACAATTCAAAAATTAATTAAGAAATGAAAGAAAATAAAAGAAAAATCATAAGAAATTTATTAATAATCATATTGGCATTTTTACTTGTCAAATTTATAATGAGCTTTAAACAAGAGAATACTGTAAATACGCTTACTGAAACACAAAAACTAGTAAGGACCGAAATAGTTGAATTAACAGATAATACTGTTAAAATACCTATCTCAGGTAAGTTAAAATCAGTAAATGAGATTAATATTATTTCAGAAGTAAGTGGTCTATTTCAAGGTGAAAAATTTAAAACAGGTATAAAATTTCCTAAAGGAGATACGTTGGGATATATTAAATATGATGAAGTAGAAAATAACCTTAATAGTCAAAAAAGTAAATTATTAAATCAAGTATCAAGATTGGTTTCAGAAATTAAATTTGATTACCCTGAATCTTATGACGTTTGGTTAAATTTCATGAACAATATACAATTTAGCAAACCTCTTCCTGATTTACCTACAATAAATAATGTAAAATTTAAAAATTATTTATCTGGCAAGCAATTCTATACAGCTTATTATTCATCAAAAACAATGGAAGATAAACTAAGTAAGCATTTTATTATTAGTAATTTTAATGGAACTCTTAGTGAGGTTAATATCAAAACTGGAACTATTGTAGTTTTTGGACAAAAAATAGGAAAGTTTCAAGACCCAAGTATCCTAGAATTTGAATCAAGTACTAATATAAAAAATACACTACTAATTAAGAAGAAACAAGAGGTTATTATACAATCTGATTTAATAGATGGAATTTATGAAGGATCAGTTTCCAGAATAAACAAAACAATAGATGAATCATCACAAAACATGAGTGTTTTCATTCAAACATCAGATAAAAATTTATATAGCGGAATGTATGTTCATGGGAATATATTAGTTGGGAAAAATGAAAATTCATTTTCAATTAAGAGAAGTTTACTTAATGATAATAAAATCTATATAATTAAAGACAACATCCTCATTGAGAAAGAAATAAATATCATTCAAATAATAGAAGAAAGAGCCATTATAAAAGGTCTTGATAATGATGATGAAATACTTAGCGAACCAATTAAAGGTTCCTACACAGGCATGAATATTAGAACACAAAAATAAATAATGAGAAATCTTATAAAATATTTTATAAAATACCCAATAGCATCAAATGTTATTATGTTACTGATTATTGTTTTTGGTACAATGGGTTTATCTAATTTACGTAAAACTTTCTTTCCTGAAAGAACATCAAAATTAATCACTGTTCAAGCCGTATACCCAGGGGCATCACCATTAGAAATAGAACAAATGGTTACTCTTAAAATTGAAGACAACCTTGATGGAATTACAGGAATAAAACGAGTTACATCCAAATCATCAGAAAATACAAGTAATGTTACAATTGAAATCAATAATGATGCCAATAATCAATTTGTACTTCAAGATATTAAAAATGCTATAGATAGAATTAGTTCATTTCCAAATCAAATGGAATCTCCTTCTATATTTATAATGGAAAATTTGAATCCTGCAATATCTTTTGCTATAAACGGTGCAGTTAGTTTACGTCAACTTAAAGATGTAGCTGAAGAAATTGAAGATGAACTTAAAGCACTAGAGGGGATCTCAAAAACCAAAATATCAGGGTATCCAATTGAAGAAATTGAGATAAGTGTAAGAGAGAATGATCTTAAAAGATTAAATATTACTTTTAATGAAATAGATAAAGCTATTAAAAGTGAAAACATTGACATTACAGGAGGAACTATTAAAACAAGTGAAGAAAATTATAAAATTAGAAGTAATAACAAGAATTATAGAGATAGTGAAATTGAAAAAATTATTGTCAAGAAAATTAATAATAGGATAATTCAAATAAAAGATGTTGCTAGTGTTGATAGAATATGGAAAGATGAAGCTAATAGAAAATTCTTTAATGATAAGAAAGGCGTTGTAATTGAAGTTTTTAATACGAATAATGAAGATATTAGTATAGTAGCAAGTAAAACAAGAGCTTATTTAGAAAGTTTTAACGCTATCAATAAAGATATCCAGGCTGATATAATTAAAGATGATTCTATTATAATAGAACAAAGAATAGCTTTACTTACAAAAAATGGTGTTATTGGATTTATACTGGTACTTATTATATTATCTCTCTTTCTAAATCCAAGTTTAGCTTTATGGGTTGCAGTTGCAATTCCAATATCATTTGGTGGTATGTTTATTCTTGCATCATTTTTTGGCATCACTTTAAATGTAATATCATTATTTGGGATGATAATTGTTATTGGAATACTTGTAGATGATGGAATAGTTATAGCTGAAAATATTTACCAAAGATACGAGAATGGTGAAGATCCATATAATGCAGCTATTAACGGAACTATGGAAGTTCTTCCTGCTGTTTTTTCGGCTATACTTACAACAATTGTAGCTTTCTCTTTATTCTTTATGTTGGACGGAATGCTAGGAGATTTTTTCCCTGAAATGGGGTTTGTTGTAATTGGAACACTCATATTTTCATTAATTGAGGGAGCCTTTATTTTACCTGCTCATATTGCACATTCAAAAGCATTAAAAGGAATAAATCCAAATAAAAGAATAAAAATTATTCTGGACAAGTCAACTAGTATTCTTGATAAAATTAAACATAAATATTATGTACCAGCACTTAACTTTTCTATAAATAATCCATTTACAATTATTTTAATCTCAATATGCTTATTCATAGTTACAATTAGTGCAATGAGTGCAGGAATAATTAAATCAACAGTTTTCCCAAATATAGAAGGTGATAATATAGTCATTAATCTAAAATTTGAAGCTGGCTCAGCTGAAAGTAAAACTGTTAAATGGATAAATTATATTGAAGAGAAAGTTAAAGAAACAAATGATGAATTAAGTAAAGAATTTAATAATGGAAAATCATTATTTATTGGTATTGAAAAGTCAATTGGAAATACTAAGGCAGTTGATCAATGGGCTGCCGGTACTACACAGAGTTCCGAGAAAAGTTCTTTAAATATTATTCTACTTCCATCTGAAGAAAGAAGTATTGGAACATCAGAAATTACAAAATATCTAAAAGATGCTGTTGGAGAAATTCCTGGAACAGAATCTCTTTCATTTGCAGTATCAGGTCCTTTTGGAAAACCAATAGAAATTGCCCTATTCTCAGATGATAATAATGAGTTAAATAATGCTGTTGGTGTTTTAAAAGATAAAATGAACAACTTAAATGTCTTAAAAAACATACAAAGTAGTGATCAAAAAGGCCTTAAAGAGATTCAATTGACTTTAAAGAATAAAGCCTACCAAATGGGGCTATCTACATCTGACATACTAAATGAGATCAGAAAAGGGTTTTACGGATTAGAATCTCAAAGATTACAAATAGGAACTGATGAAGTTAAAATTTGGATTAGATATTCTAAAGACGATAGAAACTCGATATATGATTTAGAAAATATGAGAATTAAATTATTTGGGAATAGTTTTCTTGTAAGTGACCTTACTGATATTGAAATTAAAAGAGGTTTAATTAGTATTGATCATTTATATGGTAAAAGGTCGGTACAAGTTAATGCTGATCTGCTAAATCCTAAAATAGACAACCCAATATCAATTACATCAGAAATTGAGGAATTCATAAATAGTAACATTAAGACAATGTATCCTTCAATAAAATATTCAGTTGAAGGACAAATTAGATCTCAAGCTGAAACTGGTAATTCATTAAAGTATTCAGGGCCTATTGTACTAATCTTAATGCTAACTATTATCTTGTTGACATTTAGAAGTTTCTTGCAAACAATAGCTGTTTTTGTGCTAATACCATTTGGATTCATAGGTGTTGGATGGGGACATTTTATTCATGATTTTCAATTATCAATGTTTTCCTACTTTGGAATGATTGCTCTTATTGGTATACTAGTAAATGATTCGCTTGTTTTTATAAGTAAATTTAATAGCAATTTAAAAAGTGGCATGCTTTTTAATGATGCACTTATTACAACCGGAATGTCTCGTTTTCGACCTATAATATTAACTTCTGTCACAACAATAGCTGGACTAGCTCCATTAATTTTTGAAAAACAATTACAAGCTCAATTCTTAATACCTATGGCAATTGCAATTGCTTACGGATTAGTAATGGCAACATTATTAACATTAATCTTTCTACCATCCATGTTAAAGATTATTAATAAAATTAGATACACAAAAGAATGGCTATTTACTGGAAAAGAACTTAATGAACAAGATAGAGAACCTGCAATAAAAGAAATAGAATATGAAAAGATATAATTTAATACTAAAGAGAGCGTTACTATCAATTCTCTTTTTAATCCTTATAAAGCCTGCATTTTCACAAGACACTTTATCATTAGAAGAAACTTTCTCAATTGCTATAAAAGAAAACCTTGACATTAAGATAAGTGCTAACAATAAAGAAAAGGCAAATAATCAATCAAAGATGGGTAATGCTGGCTTGTTACCTAAAGTTAATTTAATAGGTTCAAGCTCATATAATCAAGGTAAAACAACCCTTGATTTTGCAACAAATGATTTTCCTAATGTAAAAGATGCATCCTCAGAATCATCAAATATTAATGGTGCAATAGAAATTAGCTACAATGTATTTAATGGCTTAGGATCTATTTATACTTATAAAAAACTTAATAAACAAAATGATTCAAAATCAATAAAGCTTCAGATACAAATTGAACAAACATTAATTCAAAGTGCAAAAAATTATTATGACATAGCATTTTTACAAGAGCAATATTCAATAAACATAAAACTTGTTGAAATTTCACTTGAAAGATATAAAAGAATTAAAATACAAAATGAATTTGGGAATGCTTCACATCTTGATGTACTAAGTGCTGAAATTGATCTAAATAGTGATAGTGTCAATCTAATAAATACATCAGTAGAGTTAAATAATTCAAAGAATATTCTAAATCAGATACTCAATAGAAAAATTGATACTGATTTTATGGTTATTCAAAAAGTGAATATAAATAAGGATTTGGAATACTTAAAACTTAAAGAACAAGTTATCAATAACAATAACTATATTCTATTACAACAAAATAAATTAGAGATTGCAAAGACGGATAAAAAAATAAATAGAAGTCATTTTATGCCAAAAATTAATTTAAGCGGACAGTATGGATACAGTAGTATGCAAAGTAATACAAGCATCATAACAGATCAAACTAATTTAGGAACTACAGGATATATTAATTTATCATGGAACTTATTTGATGGTTTTTCAAAGAATTCAATGTTACAAAACGCTAAAATTGACATTGAATCTAACAAACTACAATTAGAAGGTGTTAAAAATGAAATAGATAAAGATTTAAGCAATACATTTAATCAATACACTAATAATATAAATTTAATAGAAATAGAGACAAGAAATCTAGTATCTGCTGAAAAGTTCTTTACAAGAGCGAAAGAGCAGTACTATCAAGGACAGTTAAGTAGAAATGATTTTAGAATAGCTCAAGCTGACTTAGGTCGATCAAAAAATAGATTAAATAGAAGTAATTATATTACAAAAATTGCAGAATTAAATTTATATAGATTGTCAGCACAAATTATTCAAATTAAAAGTGAAAAAAAATAAGCTTAAGCTCACTCAACTATTTAGATTCCTATAAACTGAAAGATCGTTAAATTATTTTTTTGGAATAAATAAAATACTTAATGAATTGACGCAATGCCTAATGTTTTTATCTGTTAATCCTTCACCTTCAAAAATATGACCAAGATGTCCATCGCAATTTGAACAACATATTTCAATACGCTTCATTCCCAAACTATAATCCTGTTTTCTAATTATTGCCTTATCAATTTCATCATCAAATGATGGCCATCCACAATTAGATTTAAATTTTGAATCTGAATTAAATAAAGGATTATTACAAGCTTTACACACATATATTCCATTATCAGTATTGGAAAGATAAATACCTGACCATGCTCTTTCTGTGCCTTTTTTAACAATAATTTCTCTTTCCTCTAAAGTAAGATCATCAAAATAATTAGAAGACTTAATCACTTTCTCTTGAGCAATTAAACCAAAGGGCAAATAACATAATATAAGTAATAAGTTTTTTATCAATCTATTGTTTGTTTAGTATCAGTTCATATTCTTTAAACCTATGTTCTCGTATTGGTCGAGTTCTTGGCTCTGTATTAAAATGTAATAGAAGGCAAGGTTTTATTTTTTTATATGATTCAAGATATTCATAATCTACTAGCTCTTTATTTCTAATTCTCATTTTAATCTGATTATGATAAGGAAACATAGATTTATTTAATTGAATAAAACTATTGCTTTAATGATGTATTATTTTTATCAATATCATCTAGCTTTTCAAGAATATCACTTGCTTCTTTTTCTAACTTATCACTTTCTTTGCGATTAGTTTTAGATAAAATATATGCTTGTTCCTTAATCTTTTTATATAACTCTGTTAACTTTTCCTTCTCTGATTTTTTTTTAAATAATCCAAACATTTTATAGTATTTTTTATATTGCAAACTTATGAAATCTTTAACTTAAAATTAGTACTCTTAATAAGAATTTAGCAGCTAATTAATTTACTAAAGCAAGTTATTTTTGAAAAAGTTTTATTTTTGCATTTATAAAAAAATTAAGTATGAATCAATCAAGAGAATTTGATATTATTATTTGGGGTGCTTCAGGATTTACCGGAAGATTAGTTACATTATATCTATTTGAAAAATATGGCACAACTGGAGACTTAAAGTGGGCAATGGGAGGTAGAAATTTAACTAAACTTGAAAAAGTAAGATCTGAAGTAGCTGATAAGAATGTACCGTTAATCATTGCAGACAGTAATGATAAAGTTAGTTTACTTAATATGGTTAATCGAACTAAAGTTATTTGCACTACAGTTGGACCCTATGCAAAATATGGCTCTAATTTGGTAGAAGCTTGTATTAAATCTCACATCCATTATTGTGATCTAGCAGGAGAAGTTCAGTGGATGCATAAAATGATTGATCGCCATCATGAAGAAGCTAAAATCAATGGATCTAAAATTGTACATGCCTGTGGATTTGATTCTATTCCTTCAGATATGGGCGTTTATTTCATACAAAGAGAAGCTAGAGCTAAAAGAGGGATTATAGCACAAAAAATTAAAATGAGAGTAGCTGCTATTAGTGGTGGAATAAGTGGCGGCACTTATGCAAGCTTAAGCCAAGTTATAGAAGAAGCTCAAAAAGATAAGATGGTTTATAAAATCTTAGATAATCCATATGCTTTAAATCCAATTAATGAACAATTTGGAAAAGATAAATCAGATTTAAAAAATGTTATTTTCGATAACGTATCTCATAGCTGGATAGGTCCCTTTATTATGGCAAGTATTAATACAAAAGTAGTTAGACGCAGTAATTTTTTAAGTAGTTATTCTTATGGAAAGAAATTTAGATATGATGAAGCTGTATCTTTTGGGAAAGGTTTTTCTGGAAGAATAAAAGGAATTATTAGCACTATTATAATTGGACTATTTATGTCTGCTAAATATGGGTCATTATTTAAAAAAGGTTTAGATCTACTTTTTCCTATTTCTGGAGAAGGACCAACAAAGAAAAAAATGGAGCAGGGATTTTATAATCTAAGATTTTATATCACATTAGAGGATGGTTCAAATGCATTCGCAAATGTCACTGGTGATATGGATCCGGGATATGGATCAAGTTCTAAGATGTTAGCTGAATCAGCTGTATGTCTAGCGAAAGATAAATTATCAAATACTAGTGGTGTTTTGACGCCTTCTGTAGCTATGGGAGATTCTCTTTTAAAAAGATTAGAAAAAAATGCTGGTTTAACATTTAGTTATAAATAGTAGCAGAATTGAAACCGTAGACTAAATAATTTTTAAAAAAAGTTTGAACTTAGGACTGTATGGCCAAGTAAAGATAAACCCACACAATTAAGTTTGTAACTATCATTACAAGGTTAATAATTTATAATCAGTCTAAACTATAACTTCAGATTTCAAACAGATTTCAAACTTACTTTTGCCAAAGAAAAAAAAAAAAATGATCGGACTTATCAGTATAAATTACAAGCATGCACCACTAGATATACGAGAGCAGTTTGATTTTACTGATGATCAAAAATTAAATTTTCATCACATACTAAAAAGGAATCATAAAGTAGAAGGCTTAATGATTCTTTCCACTTGCAATCGTACCGAGATTTATTTTGAGTACGAAAATCATATTGGCCATGAAAGTAAACTAATGCATGCAGTGTTAAAAGCATTAGTAGATTTTAAGTCCTTTAATGAAAGTTTATCTCCTTATTTAGAAAAGAAAACTAACAAAGATGTTACAGAACACATCTTCAGAGTAATAGCTGGTTTGGAGTCCATGATTGTTGGTGAATACCAGATTGTGGAACAACTAAAAGATGCTTACAACTTTGCAGAAAACAAAAAAATGCTTGGACCAATTATTAGCAGAATGGTTCAAAAAGCATTTGAAACAGGAAAATATATCCGAACTCATACCAATATTGATAAAGGAGCTATTTCGGTAAGTTACGCTGCGATTGAGAAAGTAGCGCAAAATTTTGATATTTCTAAAATTAAAACACTTTGTGTTGGGGCAGGTGAAACAGGAGCTTTAACTGTTCAGTATTTGGATAAAAAAGGATGTAAGGATATTACTGTCACAAATCGGACTTTTAGTAAAGCAGCAGAATTAGCCAATCAATTTAATATAAAAGCAATTCCTTTTCAGGAATTAAAAACCAGCTTATCAGAAGTGGATGTAGCACTTTTTTCTACTGCATCCAAAAAATCCTTATTAACGATAGAAGATGTGAAAAAGGTTATGCTAACTAGAGAAAAAGAAATCTTATTTATTGACATGTGTGTCCCTAGAAATTTATCCAAAGAAATTGGAGATATTGACGGGATAAGCTTAGTCAATATTGATGGTTTAAAAGACATGGTGAATACAAATTACAATAAAAGAAAAAGTGAGGTAATAAAAGCAGAGAATTTCATTGCTGATTTTCTGATAGAGTTTGAAGACTGGGCATCATCAAGACAGTTGCGCCCTTCAATTCTATCTTTAAAAAATCAGTTTGATGAGTTGATAGATTCAGATACTGAAAAATGTATCTGTTGTAATAAATCATTAAAGAATTGTGAGCAGTTTTCACATTATCAATCTAGGTTAAGTAAAAAATTTGCTGGACGACTAATTCAGCAAATAAAGAAAGTAAGTAACCACGGAAAAAATGAGCAAGCGCTTGAAATAATAAATCAAATATTTTCCGATGACAAGTAAATTAATAATAGGTACGAGAGGGAGTAAACTGGCTTTATTTCAGGCAAATTTAGTGAAAAGTAAATTAAAGACAGCTTATCCATCTTTGGAAGTAGTAATAAATATTATCAAAACTAAAGGAGATAAAATATTAGATATAGCACTAAGCAAAATTGGGGATAAAGGTTTTTTTACTAAAGAAATCCAAGATTCATTATCTAAAAAAGAGGTAGATATTGCAGTACATAGCTTAAAGGATTTACCTACTGAATCACCAAAAGGAACACAGTTAGGAGCAATTATGGAAAGAGCAAACCATAGAGATGTTTTGGTGAGTGTAGATGGAAAAAAACTAGCTGACTTCACTTCAGGTGATAAAATTGCAACTTCTTCACTTAGGAGAAAATCGCAATTAATACGACTAAATAAAGAAGTTCAAGTTGTAGAAATTAGAGGCAATGTAGACACCCGGATTCGTAAAATGCAAGATGGACATTGCCAAGGGATGATAATGGCAGCAGCAGGAATTGAGCGTTTGGGTTTACAGGAACACATCACTGAATATTTAAACGAAACTCAAATGTTAACTGCACCAGGACAAGGTGCAATTGCTCTTGAAATAAGAGAGGGAGATAATGAAATATTGGATATTTTATCTGTTTTAAATCATAAGAAATCATCAATTTGTGTTACAGCTGAAAGATCTTTTTTAAATAGATTAGAAGGTGGTTGTCAAATTCCATTTGCAGCACATGCGACTTTAAATGGAGATATCTTAACAATTGAAGGATTGGTAGCCACTTTGGACGGAAGAAAAATACAGAGAGAAAAAATTATAGGCAATAGCAAAGATGCGATTCAATTAGGAATTGATTTGGCAAATTCTATTCAAGATAATGGTGGGAACGAAATTTTAGAAGAAGTAAAAAGAGAATTGAATAATTGATTTTATCTAATAAACATATTATTTTGACACATTATGGAGGTACAGATTGTTTCCAAATTTTAAAGGAATATGGGGCCGTCTTGCATCATTTCCCTATGGTTAATATTATTACAAAATCGAATATAAAACCTTTTAATCTTTCTGATTTTGATTATTATATTTTTACTTCCAAAAATGGAGTGAATTCTTTTTTTAATTTGGATTTTGTAAAAGGAAAAATAATAAATACACTTTGTTTAGGGGAGAAAACAAAAGTTGCTTTATTAGAAAATGGTTTAGAACCTGTTTTTGTTTCTAATGAAAGTTATGCCGATAATTTGATTGCTGAATTATTAAACAATCAAATGATCGACAATAAAAAGGTATTATTAGTTTTAGGAAATTTGGCAGACAATAGAATTGAGGAAAGACTAAGTTCTATTTGCAAAGTAACAAGATTAGATGTTTACAATACCAATTTAGAAACTAAAAAAAAGAAAGAACTTACTACTTTGTTAAAGGATAAAAATACAATTTCAATTTTTACTTCTCCATCTTCATTTCAGGCTTTCACTAGTTTGTATGATTCAGAAAAAACTACTCTGGTAACTATCGGTACAACTACTTCCAAATATATTAAAATATCAGGATTTGCATCTGAAATCATTTCAGAAAAACAAACTTATGAGGGGATTTCAAAAGCAATTATCAGCTATTATGAAACTAAAAATATAAGTATATGAGTTTTCCAAAAACAAGATTAAGAAGACTAAGATATAATCCTATATTAAGGAATTTAGTAAGTGAAACTTCTGTTTCAGTAAATGATTTAATTTATCCCATATTTGTATGTGAAGGAGAAAATATAAAGAAAGAAATTTCATCTATGCCAGGACAATTTCAACTTTCGATTGACAATGCAGTGGAACTTTGTAAAACAGCAGTGATTAAGGGAGTAAAAAGTATTCTATTATTTGGAATTCCGGCAGAAAAAGACGAACACGGACATTTAGCATGCTCAGATAGTAGCATAGTACAAAGAGCAATAAAATCCATTAAAAAAGAGTGTGAAAATATCTTACTAATTGCTGACATATGTAACTGTGAATATACTACGCACGGACATTGCGGTACAATAATTGATGGAGATGTAGATAATGATTCCACTCTAGAAACCTTAGCAGCACAATCGGTTTCATTAGCAAAAGCTGGAGCGGATATTATTGCACCGTCTGACATGATGGATGGTAGAGTCGGAATAATCAGAACAGCATTAGATAATGCGGGTTTTGAAAAGATACCAATTTTATCTTATGCAGTAAAATATTCATCTGCATTTTATGGTCCTTTTCGTGATGCAGCAGATAGCTCACCAACCTTTGGAGATAGAAAAACTTATCAGATGAATCCTGCTAATACTAATGAAGCAATCCGTGAAGCAGAACAAGATGTCTTTGAGGGAGCAGATATGTTAATGGTAAAGCCTGCACTAAGTTATTTGGATGTTATTTCTAAAGTAAAACAGAATTTTGATTTGCCATTAGTTGCCTATAATGTAAGTGGTGAATATGCTATGGTAAAAGCTGCAGCAACTAATAATTGGATAGATGAACAAAAAATAATTATGGAAATTATGACTTCTATAAAAAGAGCTGGAGCTGATATTATTATTACTTATCATGCACTAGAAGTTGCAGATATTTTAAATAAAAACAAATGAATCTAAAAAAATCTAAAACAGCATTTAAGGATGCTGAAAAAGTAATTCCTGGAGGAGTAAATTCACCTGTACGCGCTTTTAAAAGTGTGAAGTGCAGTCCTATTTTTATATCCAAAGCCAAAGGAAGTAAAATAACTGATATTGATGGTAACACATACATAGATTTCGTTTCTTCCTGGGGTCCAATGATATTAGGACATGCCCATGATGATATTTTGCAGGCTATTAACGAAACTGCTGCTAAAGGAACAAGCTATGGTGCTCCAACTATTTTGGAAACCTTAATGGCTAAAAAAATAATTTCCATGATTCCTTCTATTGAAAAAGTAAGGATGGTTAATTCTGGAACTGAGGCCACAATGAGTGCCATTAGACTTGCACGTGGATACACTAAGAAGGAGTATATAATTAAGTTCTCAGGAAATTATCATGGTCATGGAGATAGTTTCCTAATTAAAGCTGGCTCAGGAGCTATGACTCTTGGCCTACCTGATAGTCCAGGAGTAACTAAAAACACAGCTAAGGACACATTAATAGCTAATTATAATAACCTGGAATCGGTGGAAAGCTTATTGATTGATCATTCCAATAAGGTATCTGCAATTATTGTAGAGCCTGTAGCTGGAAATATGGGGCTAGTATTACCAAATAAGGATTTTTTACAAGGTCTTAGAGAACTTTCTGATAAATATAACTGTTTGTTAATTTTTGATGAAGTTATGACAGGCTTTAGATTAGCTCGCGCAGGGGCTCAAGAATATTATAATGTTAAACCAGACATTACCACCTTAGGTAAAATTATAGGAGGCGGACTTCCGGTTGGAGCTTATGGTGGCAGTAAAGAAATAATGGATTTCTTAGCTCCCAATGGTCCAGTTTATCAAGCAGGAACTCTCTCTGGAAATCCTCTTGCAATGTCAGCAGGACTAACAGTTTTAAACAAATTAGATACTGATTTTTACGAAAAGCTTGAAATTATTTCAAAATCTATCCATCAAGGCTTGTTAGAAAATATAAAAGCTACTAACACAAAAGCAGTAATAAATAGAAATGGTTCTATGCTAACACTATTTTTTACAGATAAAAAAGAAATAAATAACTATGAAGATGCAATTTGTTGCGATAAGGAAAAATTTGCTGATTACTTTCAACTAATGCTTGAACAAGGTATCTATTTACCTCCCTCACCTTATGAGTGCTTGTTTTTTTCTTCTGCACTTGATAAGAACGATATAGATAAATTTATAAACGCTAATAAAATAGCTCTAGAAAAACTTAATACATGAATTCGATTTTCTTAGATACATTAAATAAAAAAGATACACATAGACCTCCAGTTTGGTTTATGAGACAAGCAGGTAGAATTTTACCTTCCTATCAAGCATTAAAGAAAATGCATTCTTTTTCAGATTTAATGAATAATCCAGAACTAGCAGCAAAGGTTACTTTATTGCCAATTAATGATTTGGGAGTAGATGCGGCTATTTTGTTTTCAGATATTCTGATTGTTCCTGAAGCACTTGGTATGGGTTTAGAGTTTACTGAAAAGGGACCAATTTTTTCGAAACCTTTAACGCAATTTGAAAAACCATCAGAACAGTTAATTGTGGACAGAAGTAAACTCACACATGTTTATGATAATATTGATGAAATTATTAATATTCGTCCAGAAAACACTCCATTAATTGGTTTTTGCGGGGGACCATTAACTACTTTCTGTTTTATGTTTAGAGGACATGCAAGAGACGTAACATTTAATGATGCCATTAAATTTATGTATTCTAATCCTTCAGAAAGCAAAAAGATAATTGATGCTCTTACGGAACTCTCCATTGAATACGCCTTAAAACAAGTGGAGCATGGAATAGAGTGTTTTCAGTTGTTTGAAACTTACGGAGGGTTAATTCCTGAGAAAATGTATATCGAATTGATGCTTCCTGCTTCCAAACGAATTCTTAATGCAGTAAGAGATAAAGGGATACCAACGATTTATTTTCCAAAGAATTTTAGTGGAGGCTTAAAACATATAAATAAAGACATTTGTGATTTTGTAAGTATCGATTGGCAAACTCCTATTGAAACGGCAAGAGCTTTAGTAGACAAATCAGTAGGACTACAAGGAAATATAGATCCAAGATTACTGTATGCAGATGAGAGTGTAATTGAAAAACACTTACAAGGGATGATTCCTTTTGGTAGAGATAATCAAGATTGGATTTTCAATTTAGGGCACGGATTTTTACCAGATATTAAAATGGAAAAAGCAAAATTTGTAGTGGATTGGATTAAAGAAACAAACTGGAACAGGTAAAAATGAAAATAGACGATAAATTCTTAAAAAAATACAATAAGTCAGGGCCAAGATATACTTCTTATCCTCCTGCAACTTTCTTTACTCCTGAGTATAAAAATGAGGATTTGAAGAATTCTGTTATTGTATCAAATGATGAATATCCTCAGAATATTTCAGTCTATATTCACATACCATTTTGTCCTCAGTTATGTCATTTTTGTGGATGTACTACCGAAACTGGTTTTACTAAACCTTTCTTGAATAGATATGTAGATGCAATTATAAAGGAGATACAATTTGTTGCAAAGGAAATTGATCCAAATCGAAAGTTAACCCAAGTACATTGGGGAGGTGGTACCCCTAATGCAATCGCTTATAATCATATTGAAAAGATTACAAATGCGATAAAAGATAATTTTACTTTTAGAGACGATTATGAAATGGCTATTGAGTGTAGTCCTGCTTATTTTGAATTTAAACATATTGAATTATTAAAAGAATTTGGTTTCAATAGAATCTCTTTAGGTATACAGGATTTTAGGCAGGATGTATTGGACGCTATCAATCGAAAAGGTCCAAAGTTGCCAATAGGAGAAATTATTAATAAAATAAAAAAAGAAGGATTTACAGGAACGAATATTGATTTAGTCTATGGTTTACCATTGCAAACTGTGGAGAGTTTTAACAATACAATTGATAAGGCTATTGCTTTAGATACTGATAGAATTGTTACCTTCTCATACGCACATGTTCCTTCTGTTATTGAAAGGCAAAAAGTGTTGGAAGAAATTGGTTTTCCATCAGCAGAGGATAAAGCACAGATGTACCAAAATGCATACAATAAATTTACTGATGCAGGCTATGTTGCGATAGGAATGGATCATTTTGCAAAACCACATGATGAGTTTGCAATTGCTTTAAAAAACAAGGATTTACATAGGAATTTTCAAGGTTATTGCACAAGGGCAACCACTGGGCAAGTATTTGGATTTGGAGCCTCTTCAATTTCACAATTGCATTCAGCTTATAGTCAGAATGAGAAAAATGCAGCACGCTATATTAATCTTATTGAAAAGGACAGCTTAGCGGTTATAAGAGGCTATCAAATGACAGAAAGAGATAAGGTTGTCAGGCAGATGATAAATGAGGTCATGTGCAACTATTATGTAGATGTAAATATAGTGGCGAAAGATTTTGGAATTACAACTGCTCAAGTGTATGATGCAGTGGAATTTTCTATGGAAAAATTTAATGAATTCATTAAGGACGGGCTGATGGAGATAACTGGAAATGAGATTAAAGTAAATGAAATGGGTAGATTGGTTATCCGAAATATTGCTATGAAATTTGACCCATTATTAACTAAAGGAGTTGGCAGTTATTCAAAAACAATTTAATTATGAAAGGACTATTAATGGTGAACTTAGGTTCTCCTGACAGTACAAACGTTAAAGATGTAAAAAAGTATCTTGATGAATTCCTGATGGACAAGAGAGTTATTGGTAAGAGTTATTTATTTAGATTTTTATTAGTAAAAGGGATTATTTTAAATTTTAGACCTAAGAAATCAGCTGCTGCGTATAAAAAGATTTGGTGGAAAGAAGGATCCCCTCTAATTGTATTATCTCAGCGACTCTTTGATAAGGTTAAGGAATTAATTACCATACCTTCAGCTCTAGCAATGCGCTATGGCTCCATGTCTATTTATAATGGAATTCATGAATTAGATAAGAAAGGAGTTGATGAGATTATCGTTCTGCCTTTATATCCTCATTATGCTATGTCTTCATATGAGTCAGTAGTTGTTAAAGTTGAAGAGGAAATTTCAAAAAATTTCAGTCACATCAAAACTAAAGTTATTCCTGCATTTTATAATGATCCTTTGTATCTTAAAGCAATGATTAACAATATTAAATCGCACTTGAAAGATATAGATTATGATTATTTGCTTTTTTCATATCATGGACTACCAGAGAGTCATTTAAGAATTTCGGACCCTACTAATTTTCACTGTCAAGGAAACTCATGCTGTGAAAAAGGTTCTGTAGCTCATAATACTTGCTACAAACATCAAGTATTTGAAACCACAAAGTCAATTGCTCAAGCTTTAAACTTAAAAAAGGGTTCATATAGTAATGCTTTTCAATCTAGATTAGCTAATGAGCCATGGCTAAAACCTTATACAGATTCAGAGCTTAAAAGGTTAGCAAATGAAGGTTTTAAAAAGATGGTTGTGATTACCCCTGCTTTTGTTACTGACTGTCTTGAAACACTTGAAGAAATTGCAATGGAAGCTAAAGAAGAGTTTATAGAAGCTGGAGGAGAAACATTTAATTATATCCCATGTCTTAATGATAATGATGAATGGGCAGATGTAATAAGTAAGTGGTCTGAAAAATACTAATGAGTTATTTATATTTTAAATCTCTGCACCTTATTTTTATGGTTTGCTGGTTTGCAGGGCTATTTTATGTAGTACGTTTATTTATTTACCACAAGGAAGCCCAAACAAAAGAAGAAAATGTAAAAGAAATTCTACAACCTCAATATACTTTAATGAGTAAACGATTACTAAGTATTATTACTTGGCCATCAGCATTTTTAACAACCTTTTTTGGAGTTAGTATGTTAATAGATAACCCAACATACTTGCAACAAAATTGGATGCATATAAAACTTTCTTTCATATTACTGTTATGGCTGTATACTTATAGCTGTCAGATAATTCTTAATCAAATAAAAATTGGTCAAATTAAGATTAGTGAAATAAAATTAAGAATATGGAATGAGGTAGCTACTTTGATAATGTTTGCCATCATTTTTATGGCAGTATTGAGAAATAGCATCTCATGGATCTACGCTACATTCTCTTTAGTTGGACTGGCAGTATTACTAATGATTTCAATAAAGCTGTACAAGAAATATAAAACTAAATAAGACCAAACTTACAAAGTTCTAATCTAAAATGATGTTATCGATTAGAAGCTTGAAATTTTCATCTTTTTTATTTCCAAATAGAAATGTAATCTGTTCAAAATAATCACTATTGAAATTTTTAATATCTAATTTTCTACCACGAAAAGAAGCATACATTTCTTTTATAGGTATAGTTACAGTTTCCCACTCCCCTGAAGTTTTAAATGAAATAATATATGAGTAATAATCATCTCTATTAGCTTTAATTCTAAACTGATAATCCTTTCCATCACCTTTTATTTTTATTTGAAAATGAGTATTATCCTTAACAAATATCTTCTTACAGTTAAACCTTAAAGAAGAAAAACCACCATTATTAGCTGTTGATATTCTACCTTCAAAAACTCCATTTCCATCATTTTCAATAATTAAATTACTTGATGATATGCCTCCCATAACATCATCATTAACAATTACCCAATTTTTTAAATCTGAGTTATTATCAAAATTATAAATCATATTTTGAGACATAAGAGTATTCGTTTTAAAAATTAATAATATTAAAAAATAACTTGAAATAAATAATAGTTTTTTCATAACACAAACTTACTTAAAAATCTATTAATATAAATCTAGTGTCTTTTTTTTCTAAAACTTTTTTGATCACTTCTTGCCATAAGTATTTTCATTCAATAATCTAATACTTTTCCTGTTTCTAAAAAAATGAAGTTGATCACTTAATTAGCTTCAATAACACAATAAAAATAAATATATTGAAAGTGTTGTTAAAAATACATACGTGAATATTGATTAAATCCATTCATTTTTAATTAGTTAAAAATAATTGTGGCAGTGAGGAGGAAAAAATATTAGATCTTCTTCTTCAAAGCTAACATAAATAACTTCTTCTTTTTTAAAAGGCTTTAGGCTAAACACATTCCACGTTTCTCCATTATAGTCAGTTGTTATACTATACTCTTTTCCTTGAAAAAGAGATTTTTTAACTATTAAGGCTATTTTAGATTTTTCTTCGATTTTAATTTTTTCTGCCCTTATATAATAAGATTCTCCTTCTTTTTCATATTTATTAATACCTCCAAGTATCCTTGCACAATAGCAATTAGCTGGTTTACAATACATTTCAACAGGGTTGTCGTATTGCTGAAGCTTTCCAGCTTTAAAAACTAAAATTTTATCAGCAATATTAAGAGAGTCTTTAATATCATGGGTTACTAAAATAGTTGTAGTTTTTGTAGCCTTAATTATTTGATATATTTCATCAATAATACTATGCTTTATCCCGGCGTCTAAACTGCTAAAAGGCTCGTCTAACAGTAGGAGATCAGGCTCTCTTATCAAAGCTCTAGCAATACAAGCTCTTTGCTGTTCTCCACCGGATAGCTCGTGCGGGTATCTTTTTATTAAACTATTTAAATTTGTTAAATCTAACATATAATCTAATTTCTTCAGGAATCTCTTATCTAAATTAAATACAATATTCTCTTTTAGAGTAAGGTGAGGAAACAGAGGATAATCCTGAAAAACAAAACCAATATTTCGTTTTTGAGGAGGTACAAAAATATCTTTATTGTTTAATACTTTTTCATTAAGCTCTATAGAGCCAGAATTTATTGATTCAAGACCAGCAATACATTTTAAAAATGTACTTTTTCCAACCCCACTTTCTCCAAGAAAAGAAACAATCTCTCCTTTTTCTACAGAAAAATTTAAAGAAGATATTAGAGGTTGTTCTTTGTTATAGAACTTAACAAGATTATTTACTTTAAGATGCATTTATCTGTTTGTTTATAATAGATTTTAAAACAATGAGCATTACTGCTCCTATTGATATTATTGCCAAAGAATAAACTGCTGACTCCATCAGCATTTCTTCAATTGCAAACTGATATGTTTGAGTTGCTAAGGTATCAAAATTAAACGGCCTTAAAATCAAAGTTATGGGAAGCTCTTTTAAAAGGTCAACAAAGGTAACAATAAATGCAATTGCAAGAGCAAGCTTATTTATTGGAAAATGAATTTTTTGAAGAATTTTGAATGGTCCAAGTCCAAGTGTTTTTGCTGTATCGTCAAAAGATTCTGGATGTTTTTCTAGACTAGATTTTATTGGAGATTTCCCAACAGCTAAAAATCGAAAAACATAAGCGTAAATTAAAACAGAAAAAGATCCAACAAGAGAAAAAGACTGAAGCATAGACACTTTAGTAAAAAGGAGTATAACAGCCAAACCAATTACAGCACCAGGAATTACATAACCTAAAGAAGTTGCCTGACCAATAAAAGAGCTGATTTTGAGCTTAGATATTTTCTCAACATATAAAAACAAGAGAGATATGCATATAATTATAGCAGAGGAAAAAACAGAAATAACAATAGAATTTTTACTTAGAATATACAATGTTGTAAAGTCTATTTTATCAAAGTAAAGAATACAATTATTTAACACATAAGAAAAAGGGATTAAGAAGCCTACAATAAAAGGAAATGAACAGATCATATATATATATAATCTTTTAAAACCTAAAGGCTTGTTTAGTTTTTCAATTTTAGAGTTTGACGAATAATAAAACTTCGATTTCCTTGATAAAACTTTTTGAATAATTAAAAAAACAAAAACAATAAGCAAAAGCAAACAAGCTAGTTGAATAGCCGTATTTTCATCACCCATAGAAAACCAGGCTCTAAAGATTCCTGTAGTATAAGTATTGACACCAAAGTACTTGACAGCACCATACTCATTTAAAACCTCCATTATAACAAGAAAAAGTCCAGAAAAAATAGCTGGTTTTGAGAGGGGTAGAATAACCTTAAAAAACAATCTTGCTCCTGATAACCCAAGGTTTTTAGACATATTTATGTAGCTTGAGCCAATAAGGCTAAAAGAGAGTCTACATGCAGTATAAATATAAGGATATAGGGCAAGCCCTAAAATAATGCCAAGAATCTCTATTTGGAGATAGTCTTTGTTAACAAGCTCTGCCAAATTTGGGGATATTTTCCTTAAAAAGGACTGAATTGGCCCAGTAAAACTAAGAATATCACTATAGGTAAAAGCCATTATATATGTTGGTATTGCCAAAGGTAGATAAAGGGCAATATCAAAAAACTTTCTTAACCTAAAAGTATAGTTGCTAATAAACCAAGCAGGAATTATTCCAAAAACAAGAGAGAAACTGCCAGTAAGAAAAACAAGATAGAGAGTGTTTAGGCTATAATCGAGTAAAAGAGTGTCCCACAAATAAGAAAATGCGCTTTTTTCAATGTTAAAAACATTAGAAAATAAAAAAACCAAAGGGAGCAATAAAACTATTGAAATAAAAAAACTGACTATTAACCACCTTTTGTTCTGACTTTTTAATAATTTATTTATTATTTCCAACCCGACTTGTCAAATATTTCAATAGCTCTTTTTCTAAAAACACCAAGCTGATTTAGGTCTAGTTCATCTCTCTTAAAATTACCCCAATTACTTACAATATCTGAAGGCTTAACATTAGGGTTAACAGAATATTCAAAGCTAGTATTTACATACCTGTTTTGGGCAGATTCTTCAGTAAGAAACTCAATCAATTTAAGTGCATTCTCTTTATTTGGAGAATTTTTTGCGAGACCAATACCAGAAACATTAATATGGGTGCCACTCTCACCTTCCCCTTGATTAGGGAAAAATACTCCTACAGATTTTCCTGCCTTTAATTCTTCTTCTTTTTCGGAAGAAAGCAGTAGACCTATGTAATATGAATTTACAATAGCAATATCTCCCTGACCAGCAGCAATCGCCTTGACCTGATCTCTATCATTTCCCTTAGGGTCTCTTGCAAAGTTTCTAACTAAACCAGAGGCCCAATTAGTTGCGCTTTCAACACCCTTATTTGCAACAATAGAAGATAAAAGCGCCTGATTATAAGCATTTGAAGAAGATCTTACAAGGATTTTGTTTTTCCATTTATCATCTGTAAGGGAAGAATAAGTGCTTAGCTCTTCAGCATTAACACGATCCTTACTATAAACTAAAATACGAGCTCGGTAAGTAATTGGCACCCAGAATCCATTAATATCTTTAAGGTCATCACTTATATTGGAATTGATTTTTTCATTAGAAATTTTCTGCAATAAATCTAATTCACTTGCTTTTTGAAGTTTTCCTGCATCTACAGATATAAATAAATCTGCTGGACTATTGCTTCCTTCGTTTTTTAAGCGCTCTATCAATTCATCTGCATTAGCTTTAATAACATTAACTTTTATACCAGTTTCTATCTCAAAAGCTTCATACTGCTTTTCATCAACAGTATAGTGTCTTTGGCTATACAAGTTAACCTCATTAGAGGTTTTTTGCTCAGTATTGCAGCTTGAAAGTGCTAAGAAAGCGACTATGATTAATGTTGTTCTTTGAGCCAATAGGACTCCCATTTTTCTATGTAATATTATTTTCATTTTTTTTTGCAAACATATAATATATTATAAAGAATAAATCTAAATAAAAAATAATTTTAGCTAAATATAGAACTATAAAAAAAAATTATCGAAAAAAGACATAGACTAGGTAATAGACTTATTTTTCTTAATCTTACTAATGATAGAATATGCTATAGCCTTAAATGGATTAAATAAGTTTTTAAATAAAGAATCAAATTTAGAATTATCCTTGTCTGCCCCAAAACTAATTCGGCCTACTGATTTGGATAAAACTAGCGTACCCAACATCCAGTCCCAAAGTGCAAACTTTGAACCCATATTTTTACTAAAATGTTTAGGGTTATTACTATGATGAATTTGATGTTGAAATGGACTAATTAAGATATGCTCTAAAAATTTTGGATACTTTAATTTAACATGAGAATGTCTAAGATTAGCTCCTAAAAGTAGAAAAATAAAATGAAAGACATTTACTCCTAAGAAAACTAACTTATCAATTTGGTGAGCCGACAAATAATCAAAAAGACCAGTAACTAAACCAAAAATTAAAATACTACGGATATTATTTATAATCAATTCAAATGGATGAATTCTATACTGTGTAAGTGGATTCAAAGATGTCGCTGAATGATGAATTTTATGAAACTCCCATAGAAATGGTAACTTATGCATTCCTAAATGAATAATATAGCTGAACAAATCATTTAGAACAGTTAGTACAATGGTATAAAAAACTAAAGTTTGAGTAATTCCAATGGATTCCTTTGGAAAACCAAAAGTAACAGTAAGAAATTCATCAGTATAGAATGCAATATAAAAACCGAAAATTATATATGGACCAATTAGAACGATTTTTACTAAAGAATTAAAACAAAATAATGAATAATCGATAAAAGCAGATTTACTAAGCCAAATCTTTTTGGGAAATAAATATTTTATAAATGATGACTTAATGCTACTTTTCTTGTACACATAAAAAGCCAAAATTATAGATGTTAAAAGATATAATACATGTATTCTTTTATTTGTATTAATAAAATAAGAAAGAGACAATGATATTGTTTCTTCTAGTAAATAATATATTTCTTTAATATAATCTAATAACATATTTGCAAAGATATACAATTAAGAATTAATCTAAACAATTCTTATTTTTAATAAGTCTAAATAAAAATATTTATTATTTTTGCCCCCAAATTAAAATTAAATCAATTAAATAAAGTAAAAAATGGAAACAAAAAATGTATTAAAAGTATTATTACTATCAACTGTAATTGTATTAAGTTCATGTAAAAAAGATAGTTCTACGCCTCTTGATCCTGTAAACCCAATTGGAGTAGCAGATTGTAACGATGTAGTTGATGGTATAGCTGCAATGGATGAGTGTGGAACATGTCATCAGTCATACATGTATGCTGGTATGGGACAAATGACATATGTAGCAACATATGCTGATACGATTGGATTAGAAGGAACGTTTATTCTAGCAGGTTCAGCAACAGATATTGGTAGTAATCCTTACTGGATAACAACAATAGAAACACCAACTGAATTCTCATTTATAGCAGATGGATTCAACACTGTTTCTTACGGAGGACAAACTGCAAGACTAGATATGGCCTCAGAAATGATGAGTGCAATATCTAGTAACGGAACAACTGCTGATGCACTTATGGGAATGTTCGAAAACTCAGGAAGCTATTTTTCAGATGCAGATTTAAATGCTTCATCAAAACAAATTAAAAGCAAAACTGCAGCATACAGTACATCTAGTGTACAAATGGCTATTCACGCTTCATTTGATTCATGGTTTACAGATTACGCGACAAACGTTGCTCCAATTGTTGGAACAACTACAATGGCAACAGCAGGATCTGCTGGAATGGCAGACAACCGTGAGCTAAATGCTAAAGGAATGGAATATGACCAAATTGCTGCAAAAAGTTTAATTGGAGCTCTTTGCCTTGATCAAGTTGTTAATGGTTACTTAAGCGAAGTTAAAATTGGAGATGCTGTTGATAACGTAACAAGAGATCCAAATGAAGATAATAATGCTACAGCAATGGAGCATCATTGGGATGAAGGATTTGGCTATGTATATGGTAAGTTTGGCCCAGATAACTTAACAGGTGATTTAGGAACTGATGGCTTATTAGGTAAGTACCTAAATAAATATGACGACTACAGCGTAATAGTATTCGATGCATTTAAAAAAGGGAGACAAGCAATAGTTCAAAATTGTTCAACTGTAAGGGATGAGCAAGCACAAATTATTAAAGAAACTCTTTCAATGGTAGTAGCAAAAAGAGCTCAAGTTTACTTAGATGAAGCTGCAGATGCTGATGATCTAAGTCCGAGTTACTTCCACGCTTTATCTGAAGGCTATGGTTTTATCTTAAGTTTACAATTTACATACACTTCAGATGGGACTCCTTACTTCTCAAATGCACAAGTAAACAGTATGCTTGAACAATTAGAAGCTGGAGATGGATTCTGGGATCGTTCAGATGCTGAGTTAAGAGCTATGGCTGATCAAATTCAAGCTGTAACTGGAATAGAATAAAACTTATTTAAATATTTAGGAAGAGGAGGGTTTCCCTCCTCTTTTTTTTACTTTTGCATTAACAAATAAAAATCATGAAATATCTATATTTAGTTCTAATAAGTATCTTATTTATTGCCTGTAGTTCTTCGCGAGACCCTATTGTCCCAACTGACAATTTTTCTAGAACTACTTTACTTGAAAACCTAACAAATAATATTATTGTACCCGCTCATAAAAATCTACAGAGCAAGCTAGAAAAATTAAATAACAAGCTAGAAAATTTCACATCTAATCAAACTACAACAAATTTCAGTGAATTAAGAAATTCATACGTAAGTACATACTTAGCATGGCAATCTGTAGAAATGTTTAATATTGGAAAGGCAGAAGAGATAAATTATACAAAAGCAATGAATACTTTCCCTTGTAATACAGCTACAATTAACAATAATATTATGGTACAAGGATACGATCTTAATAATGCAAATTGGCCTAGCTGGACTTCACAAGGATTACCTGCTTTAGATTATATGTTATATGGATTAGATAATGATTCAAATTTGGTGATAAACAATTATACAGATCCAGGTAATGGAAGTAAGTATTTAGATTATTTGAACAGTATAATCAATCAGATGACAATGAATACTGATGCTGTAGTACAATACTGGGAAACAAATACAACTTCCTTCATTAACTCAAATGCTAATACTTCAACTTCAAGTCTAAATCTTTTAACTAACGATTTCATTTATTATTATGAAAAAGGATTAAGAGCTAACAAGATTGGTATTCCATGTGGAAAATGGGATGATTATCAAATATATGAAATAGGTGTTGAAGCATATTATAGAAAAAATATATCTAAACGTCTTGCTCTAGAAGCTCTAAGTGCGTGTAAGGATTTCTTTACAGGTGTTGGATTTAATTTTAATACAATTGATGGTGCATCATATGTTAACTACCTTACTGATAATGGTGATACAAATATAAGTGTTGACATAATAAATGGCTTAGATTTAGCAAAAGATAAAATCAATAATCTTGATGATAATTTTAGATTTCAATTATTAAACGATAATTCAAGAATGCTTGAATCTTATGATGCTTTACAGCAAGTAGTCGTTGATTTAAAAACAGACATGCTAATTAGCATGCAGATAACAGTAGATTATGTTGATGCAGATGGAGACTAAATTTTCCATAAAACAAGCTCTCGAAATGTATGTGGATGAATAAAAAGTTAATTAGTATATTTATATTATTAATTTGCTTTTTTTGCAATATAGAAGCCCAAAATTATTTTGTAAATGGCTACATAAAGGATGCTAACAGTAAAAACATTATTGCCGCTGCAGAGATCTATGATCTTTCTGGCTCATTATTGTCTATTGCAAACAAAGAAGGTTATTTCAATTTCAATACTTCTCTTAGAAGTTTAGACTTAGTAATATTTACTTCAGATTACAAAGTAAAACAGAAAAGATTACAGACAAAAGATTCTTTATTTGTAAACATTCTACTAGAAACTCTATCAATTAAATTAAAATCGATTGATATTAATGAAAAAAGAAAATCTCTATTTGCACTTGAGAGACTAGACGATGTAGTAGGAACATCAATATATGCTGGTAAAAAAACTGAAGTAATACTCATAAGTAAATCAAATGCTAGCTTAGCACTAAATAATGCACGGCAAATATATAGCCAAGTAGCAGGTCTAAATATTTTTCAAAATGATGATGCTGGCCTTCAATTAAATATTGGAGGAAGAGGACTTGATCCAAATAGAACTTCAAACTTCAATACCAGACAAAATGGCTATGATATTAGTGCTGATGTTCTAGGTTACCCTGAAAGCTACTACACTCCACCAGCTGAAGCATTAGAAAAAATTGAAATTATTCGAGGCGCTGCTTCATTGCAATACGGGACACAATTTGGAGGCCTTATAAATCTCATAATAAAGAAACCTTCTCAGATAAAGGGAAATAGATCACTAATAAGAAACACAGTTGGCAGTAATGGTTTTTTTAATAATTTTACTAGCGTTGATGGCTCTAATAAAACAGTGAGTTATTATGCTTTTATTAATTATAAAAAGGGAAATGGATTTCGTAAAAATTCAAATTTCGAATCAAATAATTCATATATAATTATAACAAAGAATATTAATAAGAAGCTAACTGCTTCTTTTGAGTTCACCTTAATGGATTATTTAGCTAAACAATCAGGGGGACTAAATGACAGAATGTTTATAGAAGATCCATTACAATCTAACAGAACAAGGAACTGGTTCAAAGTCAATTGGCTATTATATAATTTTAAGCTAAATTACCGTCAATCACAAAATACTTTACACACTCTAAGCTTATTTGGCTTAGATGCAGAAAGATCTGCATTAGGGTATAGGTCTAATCGTGTAGATCAAGAAGACCCTATGATAGAGAGGGACTTAATATATGGTGAATTTGATAATTATGGATTAGAATATAAAACACTTTTCAAAAAAGAAATCAAGAATATAAACACAGCCAGTTTAATAGGTTTAAAATTATATAAATCAAAGAATACAAGTCAACAAGGTCCTGGATCAGAAAATTCTGACTCAGACTTTAATTTTTATTCAGATCTATTTCCAGCTTACAGTAATCAGTCTTCATATAAATATCCTAATACAAATATTGCTTTATTTGGAGAATCTATTTTTTATTTAAATGAATCCTTCTCCATAACTCCAGGCTTAAGGTTTGAATATATTGACACCAAGAGCGATGGAAACTATAAAAAGATGCTATTTGATAATGCGAATAATCTTATATCTGACACTACAATATATAA
>Ga0307998_1000147_pt1 | contig 40681 bp, 48 predicted proteins | sample Davwhametageno37_FD_203147 | JGI IMG/M metagenome (GOLD analysis project Ga0307998, IMG submission 203147) | Marine microbial communities from Davis Island wharf, Antarctic Ocean - #37 | ecosystem: Environmental > Aquatic > Marine > Unclassified | place: Antarctic Ocean: Davis Island wharf... | reverse complement strand
TGTTTTTAATTAATAAAAACAAGAATGTAGCCATTGGAGTCCTTCTTTTTTTAGCAGGTGGCTATGTCCTTGAAAATTATATGAATGTTCCTGTAATTTCTTCAATTGGAATAGGCTTTGAAGCGCTGTATATTGAACCCTTGTGGATCACAGTAATTTTAGTGTTCTTTTTAGTTGTATTGCAATTTACAGCAATATTTTTAAAAAAAGAATTGTATTTAGACAAAGGCCTAAGCAAAAAAAAAGAAAAAATCATAGGATCAAATCTGTTTTTTCTAGATCGCTTGGGACCACTGGGGGGTCTTTTAAAAAATGATATCCGTTTAATTATTCGAAACATTCGCGCTAGACAAGTTGTTCTGGCAACAATCTTTTTTTTGTTTTATGGATTAATTTTTTTCACACAAGAGATTTATTTAGAACGTCCAGGCATTTTGATTTTTGCCGGAATTTTTATAACAGGGGGCTTTACCATCACATTTGGCCAGTACATTCCCGCATGGGATAGTGAATATTATAGCATGTTAATGAGCCAAAACCTTAACTACAAAAGATACCTAAAATCAAAGCTCTATTTACTCATGTTTTCAGTAGTTATTAGTATGGTTCTCTCCCTGCCGTACCTTTATTTTGGCAAAAAAGTTATGGTACTTATTATAGGGTGTGGTATTTTTAATTTTGGACTAGGGGCTTTAATAAGTCTTTTTTCTGGGGCTTATAATGCCACCCCTCTTAAGCTTAATGTTAAAGCGAAAGCTTTTGAAAATACCAAAGGATTTAATTTAACGCAATTTATTTTTGCAATTCCCAAGTTAGTGCTTCCGGTTCTTGTTTTTTATATCCCATATTTCTTCTTAGGATTTAATGCTGGAATTATGGGACTCATTACCTCAGGCCTAGGAGGGTTTATTTTTAGAAATCAAATTTTAGGTTGGATTGAAAGAATCTATCAAATAAAGAAATACGAAACTTTAGCTGCATTTAACAAACAAAAGTCATGATTAAAGCCTACTCACTATCAAAAGAATACCGAGGAGAAAAAGTATTAAATCTCCCAGAATTAGAAATACCTAAAGGAGAGCTTTTTGGATTAATTGGAAATAATGGTGCTGGAAAAACCACTTTTTTTAGTCTTTTATTAGATCTAATTGAAGCAACAAGCGGAACCATTGAGATCAACAACATCATGGTTCACCAGAGCGAGGCATGGAAACCCTTCATTTCTGCATTTATTGATGAAAGCTATTTAATCGGTTATTTAACTGTTGAGGAATATTTTTATTTTTTGGGAAGCCTGAGAGGAAAAACAACAGTAGAGGTAGACTCTTGGATAAAGGCATATGAACCTTTTTTTAACGGAGAGATCTTAAATCAAAAAAAATACCTCCGCGATTTTTCTAAAGGGAATCAAAAAAAGGTGGGCATAGTAGGAGCTTTAATCGGCCAGCCCGAGGTAATTGTTTTAGACGAACCGTTTGCTAATTTAGATCCCACCACTCAAATAAGACTAAAAAGTCTAATTAAAGAAGAGGCGATGAATAATGGAACGACTTTTTTGATTTCTAGCCATGATTTAACCCACGTTACGGAAGTTTGTGACAGAATTGTTTTATTAGACAAAGGAACTGTTTTAAAAGACATTAAAAGGACGTCTTCTACCTTAAAAGAATTAGAGCAATATTTTTCTAATTAATCTTCATAGTATTATATACTAAAACCTTTATTTTCAAGTTATTATCTTACAAGTAGAAGAGATGACAACATTGCGCCCCTTTTTTTGGCTACCACTTACTTTTGTATTGATTTTATTTTCTTGTAGCACATCTAAAAAAAGGCTGCTGAATCAAGAATACCATTCCCTTGTCACAAAGTATAACGTCTTGTTTAATGGGAAAGAAGCTTTTTCAGTTGGGGAAGAGATTTTATCAGAAGCTTTTGAAGACAATTTTTATGCTTTGCTTCCCATAGAGCCAATAAATTTGAAGGGAGAAAATATTGATGAGTCAACCATTATTCCAGGTTTTGATCGCGCAGAAGAAAAAGCAGTAAAAGCTATTCAAAAACATTCCATTAAAATCAATGACCTCCAATACAATCGAAAGATCGATGAGGCATATTTATTATTAGGTAAAGCAAGATATTTTGATCGGAGGTTTTTCCCAGCCCTAGAGGCATTTAATTTTCTTTTGGAAAGCGGCGCTAATCAAAATGTCTACCTACAGGGTAAAATATGGCGTGAAAAAACAAACATCAGGCTTAAAAACCATCAATTAGCCATTAACAATCTTCGCCCTTTAGCGATGAGGCTTATCCCACAAAATAAACATTTCCCTTTAGCTAACGCAACCCTAGCTAGTGCTTTCATTAATTTAAAAGAAATAGATTCTGCGAGTTTTTATATAAAAAGAGCTGCGCTGAAAGCACCCAAAAGAAAATTAAAAGCACGTTATCTATTTATAACAGGTCAGCTTTTTGAAAGCCAAGGCAAAAAAGATTCTGCCTTATGGGCTTACCAGGAAATAGTTGATTTAAAAAGAAAGTCCCCCCCCCAATTTTCAATACATGCAAAAATAAAAAAAACTCTTTTAGACAGTACAGCCCTTTTCAAAGATCGTGTTCAGTCACTATCTAATTTAATTAAAAATTTTGAAAATCTTCATTATGAACATGTATTGAATCGTTCAATAGGGACTTTATATTTGGAAGAAGGTCAAGATAGCGTTGCCTTAATCTATTTTGAGAAGTCACTTCAATCACCATCAATTGATTCCTTTACTCAAATTGAAAATTATCAAGATTTAGCCGAATATAATTTTGAAAAAGGCAACTACCTTGAAACAGGATTGTATTTAAAAAAATTACTCCCCCTATACGAAGAGACTTCAGCTACTTTTAAAAAGCTAAAAAGAAAAAGTGACAATCTTTCTGAAGTCATTATTTATGAAAGAACACTTCAGCAGACAGATAGTCTGATCTCTTTAATGTCTCTTTCAAAGATGGAACAGCTTCAGTTTTTTAAAAGGTACATTAATGAGCAGCAATCCATAAAAGAGAAAAATTTAGAAAAACAATCTAATAAAAGGAAATCTCAGTTTCAGAATAATGTAAATAACGCCTTCTATTTTTATAATCCTAGGCTTGTTTTAAAGGGACAACAAACCTATAAAGCCAATTGGGGAGATCGCCCTAATGTTGATAATTGGCGTCAGGCTGCAGTGATTCAAAATGCATTAAACAACACTAAAAACCTAACGAATAGGGGACTAAAAAAAACAGTTTTCATACAACAAACACCAGAAAGTTACGTAGAGGCCCTGCCTCAAAAGCCTCAAACCAAAGACAGTATTATTAACATAAATCAAAAAGCCTACCTCCAGCTAGGAATGATTTATAAAGAAAAATTCGGGGACTTTCCCTTAGCCAAATCAAGACTAGAAACCCTACTTTCAATTGACCCTCCAAAAGCAATAGCCGTTCAAGCCCTTTATCATTTATATAAAATGAATGAAAATGAATTTCCTAAAAAAGCATTAATTTATAAAGAGAGATTAATAGAAAAGCACCCTGAAAGCACTTTCGCAATGCTTCTTTCAGATCCAGAAAACTATGACACATCAGGGGTAATTACTCCAGAAAAAATATACGAGAATGTTTTAATCCTATTTAAAAAACAAGACTTTAAAAAAGTTTTGTCTGAAATCAATGCCCTTGATGTGGTAATTAGCGGAAGTAGAATGGCCCCAAAAATAGCACTTCTTAAAGCACACGCCTTAGGAAGGCTTAAGGGAGTTGATACTTGGAAAGAGTTATTATTAGAGGTGGCAACAAATTACAGCGCTGCCCCAGAGGGCTTGTATGCAAAAGAATTGTTAGCACAAATAATAAGTCAGGACGATTTAAAAGAATCTGGGCCAGTCTATAAAAATTATAAATGGATTTTTCCTTTTTTAAGTGAGGATAAAAAGAGTGCAATTACTTTTTTCGAAAAGTTAAAAGAAATCATAGCTTATAATAAAGAAAGGTGGAGCGTAAGTCAAGATGTTTATAGTGAAGAGTATGACTTTATTGTTGTTCATGGAATTAGAGATTTACAAGAAATCAAAGCATTAAAAGGGTTAGATAGCATCAACACTCTTCTGAGACTAAACACAAAAGATAATTTTGTAACTTTATCGTCCGAATATCGGACATACATTAAAAATAAAAACTGGAAAAACACTTCAAAATGAAAGGATTAGACACAAATGGGCAGTATAGTAAAATAGATAAAAGCACTATTTTAAAAGGTTCAATTAATGCTCAAACCGACATTCGAATTGATGGAAAACTAGAAGGAGATGTTGAGACTACCGGAAAAGTTATAATTGGAAAAGAGGCATCAGTTAATGGAAAAGTTATCTGTACAAATGCAGATATTGAAGGCTTGTTTAAAGGAAATTTAACCGTTTCAGGAACCCTTACTCTTAAAACAGGAAGTAACTTGGAGGGCGAAGTCCATGTCCAAAAACTAGTTGTAGACTCGGGCGCAACATTTAACGCAAATTGCACTATGCACTCTGAAAAAGATGGCATAAAAAAATTATCGGATTCTCGTGAAAAAACAGCCTAATCGTTGGCTTACTTTTTCTAGCTTAGCCCTTCAAATTGGAGCTATTATGTATGGAGCTATTTGGCTAGGACAATATTTAGACACTTTTTATGGGAATCAACAAAGCCTCTTTGCTTTGGTATTAAGTGTTTTTGGGTTGGTTGCTATTATTTACTTAATCATCAAACAAACTAAACATCTTTAAGGCATTATTATGTTAAAAAACACCCTCCACATCATTCCCTTATTTGTTTTAATGATTTCGGCTCTATTTATTCATATTAACTTATTGCCGATTCGAACTGATTTTCTATTTCAAAGTTATGCGATTAACACGCTTTTGGCTGCGATAGCATTAATTCTTTTGAGCGCGGGGATTTACTCTAAAAAAAAAAATCTATCAAGCCTTTATTTGCTTACCGTTGCATTAAAATTATCAGTATATTTTCTTTTTTTTGCTCCCCATTTTAAAATTGATGGAATAATAACACGACCTGAATTTTTTATGTTTTTTGTTCCTTACGCAATTGGTCTTCTAGTTGAAATCATTGTTTTAGCAAGACGTTTTCGCTGATTTTAAAGTAAAAAATATCATCTTTTTTATTATTTTAAAAAAGAGCCTTAAAAAAACTTTTAATTATTTCTTTATTTATCGGAAAGCCTTACATTTGCAGCGCTTAAAAACACCATATACAATCAAGTTTTATGCCATTAGTGCTAAACAAATTTTTTTCGGTTTTCACTTTATTTATAGTGATATTTTTTACGGTCAACACGGTGCAAGGTAAAGACGCTGTAGCTTCAAGGGATTTGAAAACAGAAATTAAAGAATACATCACGCATCACCTTGAGGATGCCTACGACTTCAGTTTGTTTTCATATACCAACAAATCTGGAAAACATATTTACATTGGAATTCCACTTCCTGTAATTTTATGGGATGAAGAATTACATGTTTTTTCATCATCAAAACTTCACCATGGTTTAGAAGTAGCTGCCTCAGGTAACAAATACTATAAATTAGACCACGGCAAAATATACAGGACAGATGCCTCTGGAATCATTTCCTTTGACCAGAGTAATCACTCTAATAACATAGCCCCTCTAGACCTATCTATCACTAAGGGAGTTGCAAGTATGATTCTGATAGCCATATTAATGTTTGTTTTGTTTAGAAGCTTAGCAAGATCTTATGAGAAAAATGGAGGTGTTCCAAACGGTATTGGACGTTTTTTTGAGCCAATAGTTTTATATATTAGAGATGATATTGCTCGTCCGAATATTGGAGATAAAAAGTACGGAAAGTACATGAGTTTTTTATTAACGGTTTTCTTTTTCATCTGGTTTTTAAACATGCTGGGTCTAACCCCTCTGGGTGTTAACGTTACTGGTAATATTGCTGTTACATTTGGTTTAGCATTGCTAACATTTTTAATCACAAACCTTACTGGCACAAAAGATTATTGGCTACACATATTTGATCCCTTAGGATCTTCAATGAAATGGTTTGCCAAAATACCATTATATATTATTTTGATTCCGATTGAGGTTTTAGGAATCTTCATTAAGCCTTTCTCCTTATTAATTCGATTGTATGCAAATATGCAAGCAGGACATATTGTTTTGATGAGTTTAATCGGACTAATGTTTATATTTAAAAGCTGGTTGGGAAGTCCATTGTCTTTTGGGTTGGCTTTTGCAATATCAATTATAGAATTATTAGTGGCTTTATTACAAGCCTATATATTCACGATGCTATCTGCGCTTTACTTTGGTTTTGCCGCAGAGGAACACGAGCATCATTAACGTAAACACAATAATGTGTCAAAAAAAAGTATGTTTAATTTAAATTTATAATTATGGAAATTCCAGTAATGGTTGGAGCCGGATTAGTAGTAATCGGCGTAGGTATAGGTATCGGTAGAATCGGTGGTTCTGCAATGGAGGCGATTGGTCGTCAACCAGATGCTTATGGTAAAATTCAAACAGCAATGTTAATTGCTGCTGCCCTTGTCGAGGGGATTGGTTTTGCGGCACTTTTTGCAGTATAATAAAACACGCTTTTCAGGGCGCTTTTAAACTTAAGGTTTTAAACTATGGAAAAATTAATAGGTGAATTTTCTTTAGGGTTGTTTTTTTGGCAATCCCTAATTTTTATAGGCTTGTTATTCATGCTTCGTAAATTTGCATGGAAGCCCATTTTAGATGCGGTTAATGATCGTGAAACTTCAATTAAAGATGCGCTTGCTTCTGCAGAAGCTGCTCGAGATGAGATGAAGAATTTACAATCTGACAATCAGCGAATTTTAAAAGAAGCAAGAGCAGAAAAAGAGGCATTACTTAAAGAAGCTCGTACCACTCGTTCTGAATTGATTAATGGTGCAAAAGAAGAAGCTCAAGAGGAAGCTCAAAAAATCTTGTCACAAGCACAGGATGCTATTCAAAGTGAAAAGCGCGCAGCAGTTAAAGAGCTTAGAGAACAAGTGGGCTCTATAGCAATGGAAATTGCAGAAAAAGTATTACAAAAGGAATTGGAAAATAAAGACCGACAACTTGAGTTGGTAGATCAATTATTGCAAGACACTAAACTTAAGTAAATGAGAGGAACACGTGCTGCCCTTCGTTATGCTAAAGCCATGCTTTCATATGCTCAAGAGTCAAAAGCTGCTGAAGCTGTCGCTAACGACATGTATTCCTTAATTTCTTTACTGCAGGAAAACAACGAGGTTCAAACAATGCTTGAAAATCCAATTCTTCCTGTTGCTGAAAAAGAGGCTGTGTTGAAAGAATTATTTTCTCAGGCAAGCCCAGAAACATTTAAACTATTTTCTTTGTTAGCAGCAAAAAACCGTTTAGCGATACTTGCGGTTATTGGAGAACAATATGTTCGTCTTTACGCTCAAACTCAAGGAAAAGTGACAGCTACTGTCACTTCGGCAATTGGGCTTACCCCCTCACTAAAACAAACGGTTTTAGAGAAAGCAAAAGGACTTACTAAAGAGAACGTTCAACTTGAAAATAAAATCGATCCAGGAATTATAGGCGGATTTATTTTAAAGATTGGTGATTTACAATATGATGCGAGTGTTTCTCATCAATTAAAATCAATAAAAACAACATTAATAAACACGAATTCGATCTAAAATAAACGATCATGGCAGATGTAAACCCCGCTGAAGTTTCAGCAATACTAAAAAAACAATTATCCGGTTTTAGCTCAGCATCCGCTTTGGATGAGGTAGGAACGGTATTAGAGGTGGGAGATGGTATTGCCCGCGTGTTTGGTCTTTCCAATGCACAATATGGTGAATTAGTTTCTTTCGATAAAGGCCTTGAAGGAATGGTGCTTAACCTAGAAGAAGACCACGTAGGGGTTGTACTATTAGGGCCATCAAAAGGTGTTAAAGAAGGCGATACCGTAAAAAGAACCCAACGAATTGCCTCTATTAAAGTAGGAGAAGGCGTTGTGGGTCGCGTTGTTAACACATTAGGGAACCCTATTGATGGAAAAGGAGATTTACAAGGAGAACTTTATGAAATGCCTTTGGAGCGAAAAGCACCTGGGGTAATTTTTCGACAGCCGGTAAATGAACCTCTTCAAACAGGTATTAAATCTATTGACGCTATGATTCCCGTTGGTCGTGGTCAAAGAGAATTGGTTATTGGTGATCGCCAAACTGGAAAAACAACTGTTTGTATTGACACAATCTTGAACCAGAAAGAATTTTATGATGCAGGTGAACCCGTTTATTGTGTTTACGTTGCCATTGGTCAAAAAGCATCTACAGTTGCAGGTATTGCAAAAACACTAGAAGATAAGGGCGCAATGGCCTACACAACTATTGTAGCTGCAAATGCATCTGACCCTGCACCAATGCAAGTTTATGCGCCTTTTGCAGGAGCAGCAATTGGAGAATATTTTAGAGACACAGGAAGGCCTGCATTAATTATTTATGATGACCTTTCAAAACAAGCGGTAGCATACCGTGAAGTTTCTCTTTTATTACGCCGTCCTCCTGGTAGAGAAGCTTATCCTGGGGATGTTTTTTATCTTCACTCCCGTTTATTAGAGCGTGCAGCAAAAGTTATTGCAGATGATAATATTGCTAAGGAAATGAATGATCTTCCAGCTTCATTAAAAGAAAAAATAAAAGGAGGCGGTTCATTAACGGCACTTCCTATTATTGAAACTCAAGCAGGGGACGTTTCGGCATATATTCCTACTAACGTAATTTCAATTACAGATGGACAAATTTTCTTGGAGTCTGATTTATTTAACTCTGGAGTTCGTCCTGCAATTAATGTGGGAATTTCAGTATCTCGTGTAGGAGGGAATGCTCAGATTAAATCTATGAAAAAAGTATCTGGAACGCTAAAGTTAGATCAAGCGCAATTCCGTGAATTGGAAGCTTTTGCAAAATTTGGTTCTGATTTAGATGCAGTTACCTTAAATGTAATTGAAAAAGGAAGGCGTAATGTTGAAATACTAAAACAAGCTCAAAACGATCCCTTTACTGTTGAAAATCAAACAGCTATTATTTATGCGGGTTCTAAAAATCTGTTACGCAATGTTCCAGTAAATCAAGTTAAAGCTTTTGAAAGAGCTTATTTGGAAGAATTAAACGCGAAACATCGTGACACATTAGACACCATCAAATCAGGAAAACTGACAGATGAAGTTTTAGATACTCTAAATGCAGTTGCTAAAAGTATTTCCGCTCAATTTGAATAAACTGTTATGGCTAATCTAAAAGAAATACGAAATAGGATAGCATCAGTCTCGTCGACAATGCAAATTACATCAGCCATGAAGATGGTTTCGGCAGCAAAACTGAAGAAAGCCCAAGATTCTATTACTGCGATGCGTCCTTATTCGGATAAGCTAACAGAGCTTATTCAAAATTTAAGTGGGTCTATTTCAGGAGACACTCCAAACCCATATACACAAGAACGACCGACAAAAAAGACTCTTGTTGTGGCCATTACATCTAACCGCGGATTATGTGGAGGATTTAACTCTAACATCATTAAGACAGTCTCACAATATGTAAATGACCATACCAATGAGAAGGTTTCGGTAATGACTTTAGGAAAAAAAGGGAATGATATTTTATCTAAAACAAAGACAATAGCCTTTAATGACAATAGAATTTTTGATGATCTTAGTTTTACCAAAAGTGGTGACATAGCTCAAGGGTTTATGGATTCTTTTGCTGCGAAAGAATATGATAAGGTAGTAGTTCTATATAACCGTTTCAAAAACGCGGCTACCCAGATAGTTACTACAGAGACACTTCTTCCTATTATTGCAAAAAAAACAGAGATTGACACAAGTTCAACAGATTATATTTTTGAACCAACACAAGAAGAAATTGTTAACCAATTATTGCCAAAAAGCATAAAAATGCAGCTTTTCAAAGCCCTAAGAGATTCTTTTGCCAGTGAACACGGTGCCCGAATGACAGCTATGCATAAAGCGACAGACAACGCGACAGAAATGCGAGACCAACTTAAATTGACATATAATCAAGCCCGTCAAGCTTCGATTACTAATGAAATTTTAGAAATTGTAGGGGGTGCAGAAGCACTTAACAATTAAAATAACTTTAAGGAATTATTCAAAGCTCTGCTAGAGGTTTTTTTATTTAATTATTGTTTAGCTTAATTTTCAATATTATTTTATATTGAAATTCATCACAAGAAACACTTTTATTTAAAACTAAAGAGAATGTTAAATCGGGTTTTAAATCAAGTAAAAGTTTCTTTTTTTTTATCTTTTTAAAATAATTGCTATGAAACGCAAATCACTATTTTGGTTACCAGTACTTTTTCTTTTAACCCTTATTTTTATTTCCTGTGAAAAAACTTCTATTGATTTGGAGCCAGAAGCTGAGGCGGAGGAAGAAGTAGCTGTTATAACTGACCCATTTTACGCGGATTTAAAAGAAGATAGTTCACTGGAGGATTATTGGGAATTATTTGTGGCTGATGCAATTCGTTCTGGAAAAGTAGATCCTGGAACAGGACGTAATGTTAGCATTTTTTTTGGAACTGAGCCTGACTTCGCCTCAGGGGTAACTGCAGATCATGCTGGAAGAGCATATAATATTTGTGATGCAAACACAGTTAGTTTTGAAATAATTGAATCTTTTTGGGAAGATTTTACTGTTGTACAGCGCCTTTATACTTTTTATCATGAAGCTGGACACGCACGTTATAAATACCGCCACCCTTGTGAATCATATGAATGCACTTCAAGTCCGGAAGACTTTCCTGTAATGTGGCTCTCAGTACTTCCAGCTAATACTCCTTTAGAGGAGTTTATAAAAGATAAGAACAATTTCTTTAAGCAAAGATGGGAGGGAATACGCTATTTTAATTGCCCATCTTAATAAAATAAATCCAAATGATAATAGATCAGATAACAAAGACTTTTATCAATGATCAGATTAATCCTTTAACTTTAATTTTGGGAGTAACAGGACTTATTTTTTATGTTGCAGGTTATATTCAATTTAAATATCCTCCAAAAAAGACAAATCATTTTTATGGTTACCGCACTAAGACATCTATGCGAAGCCAGGAGGTATGGAATTATGCTCAAACTTTTTCAGCAAAAAAAATTCAGCATCTAGGTGTTTATTCATTTTTTGGTGGAATTCTTGCGTACTTTGTTAATATTGATCAGTTTTTCGCGATGTGGACAGGAATCTCCTTAATTACAGCATTACCGATTCTTATGATTTTTCAAATTGAAAAAGAACTCAAAAGGCGCTTTCCCAAAACATAGTTTTTGGTTGAAAAAACAAGGAAAGAATTTTCTTAAACCAAAAGAAGTAGCCATCCAGTTTTGTATTTTTATAAGACAGAAAACAAAACTAATGATCCAGGTTCAAGTTCAAAACGAAAGTACATATGAATTGCCGAGTTACGCTACGGTTTCTTCGGCAGGAGTCGATTTAAAAGCGGTCTTAGAGGCGCCACTTGTTCTTAATCCTTTAGAGCGCAAAGTAATAGGGACAGGGTTAAAAATTGCCTTACCTGAGGGCTTTGAAGCACAAGTAAGGCCTAGGAGTGGATTGGCGGCCAAGCATGGGGTTTCAGTGCTTAACGCTCCGGGAACAATAGACGCTGATTACCGGGGAGAGATAGGGGTTATTTTAGTGAATCTATCCAATGATCCATTTACAATTGAGCCTGGCGAAAGAATTGCACAACTTGTTTTAGCGCGCTATGATCAAATAGAATGGAGACCTACTACTAGTCTTTCTGAAACAAATCGAGGAAGTGGTGGTTTTGGAAGTACAGGAAAATAAATAGAAGATGAAAATTATCGTACCCATGGCAGGACGAGGGTCTAGACTTCGCCCACATAGTTTAACTACTCCAAAACCACTTCTTCAAGTAGCGGGAAAACCAATTGTTCATCAATTAGTTCATGAAATTGCAAAAGTTGTTGACACCCCTATTACAGATATTGGTTTTATTCTTGGTGAGCCAGCATTTTTTGGAGACACAGTAGAAACTTCATTAATTGCTCTTGCAGAATCATTAGGGGCGAAACCTCATATTTTTAGGCAATTGCAACCTTTAGGAACAGGACATGCCATAATGTGTGCTGCAGAAATCTTAGAAGGCCCAACTGTAGTGGCATACGCGGACACACTTATTCGAGCAGATCTTTCCCTAAATCCTGATGCTGATGCAGTTATTTGGGTCAAACAAGTTGCCCGTCCAGAAGCCTTTGGAGTAGTTGAACTGAATTCAGAAAACACTATCATAAATTTGGTTGAAAAGCCAAAAGATTTTGTGTCTGATCTGGCAGTAATTGGCATCTATTATTTCAAGAAAATTGAAATTTTAAAAGAAGCGTTGGAAGAGGTTGTGAAAAAACGTCTTCAACCTGGAGAAGAATATCAAATCAATCAAGGTATTTTAGCGATGATGCGAAGCGGGAAAATATTTAAAACAGGAACTGTAAAAGCTTGGATGGATTGTGGAAATCCGGAAGTTACCTTGAAAACAAATTCAGCAATGCTAGCTTTTAAAGAAGCTGAAGGGGAAAATCTAATAGACTCTACAGCGATTATTGATAACAGTACAATTATTCCACCATGCTTCATTGGAAAAAATGTATACTTAAAAAATAGTACGATTGGACCCGGAGTTTCCTTAGGGGAAGGCACTAAAATTATTAACAGCCAACTTAAAAATGCATTGATTCAAAATTATAGTCACATAGAAAACATTCAATGTGACAAAGCAATGATTGGAAATCATGTGCGTTATAATGGAAACCCTACCTTTGTAAGTCTAGGGGATTATTCGGAATTGCATTAATTATGACTCAAAAGTTTCATTATCATGTTTTTATTTTAGGCATAATATTATTTTTTTCGGCCTGTAAAACAGTAGCTGTACTTCCTACAAATAAACCTCTTAAAAATGTAGATATTGCTGCATTGATTTCAAAAACTAAAGCTAAATATCCAAAAATCGACAAGCTACGTTCTCGAATTAAAGCAACTTATGACGATGGAAAACGTAAACAGCAAATAATAATACAACTAAGATTAGAGAATAAAAAGAAAGTATGGCTAAGTGCCACTATGATTATTCCTATTGCAAAATTGATGATTACTCCACAGGGAATTTCTTTTTATGAAAAATTTCAAAAAAATTATTTTGAAGGTAATTTCGATATTATTAACGCTCCCCTTAACTCTTCTTTTAGTTATAACGATGTAGAAAATCTATTACTGGGAAAACCCTTTTTAGACCCATCAATAGGTCGATGGAAGCAAATCTCAAACCCACAATATTATATTTTACTTCCTCAAGGAAAACGCACGGGAATTACTCCAACTCTATTTTATGACCCTGCCACCTTTTTACTAAAAGAACAACGATTACTTATCCCAGGCACATCACAAACATTGACGATTAAATATTTAAATCACAGTCGTATAAACGGAGAAACTCTTCCTCAAAATATTGAGATAAGTCTTTTTGATGGAAAAAATCTCCAGCGTTTAGATTTAGAATTTACTCGAACTGATTTCCCAAATGCTCTAAATTTCCCTTTTGAAATACCAGAAGGGTATTCAAAAATAAAGCTATAAGATGAGAAGAGTCTTTATTTTTATCGCTCTTTATTTCTTTATTTCAGAAGCGGTTCTGGCTCAAACCACAAATAAGCGACAACAAGAATTAGAGGTGCAGCGCCTTCGTTTAAAAAAAGAAATTAAGCAAATCAATGCCCTTCTTTTCACTAATACTAAAACACGTAAAAACGCCCTTACAGAAGCAGAAGACTTGCAGGTTAAGTTAAACGTCCGATCAGAATTGATTAAAGTCACAAATGAACAGGCCAATCTTTTAACAAGACGCATCAGTCTAAACGAACGAAACATTGGCAAGCAGCGAAATGAATTAAAGGCTTTAAAAAAAGACTATACTAAAATGATTCAAAAGTCTTACGCGGCCAAATCCTTACAAAATCGATTAATGTTCTTGTTTTCATCTGAAAATTTTTTACAGGCCTATAAAAGAGTTCAATACTTAAAACAATATGCAAGCTATAGAAGAAAACAAGGCATTGCAATTGGAGACAAAACACAGCTGCTTCAAAAACTAAATAAAACTTTAATAGAAGAAAAGACAAAAAAAATCAGTCTAGTTGAAGACAATAGAGCAATACAGGAACAACTTTCAAAAGAGCGCAAAGAGCAAGAAGCATTAATTAAAACCTTAAGACGGAAGGAAAAGACGCTAAACACTCAAATATCTGAAAAGGAAAAGCAGGCTAGGGCCATAAATAAGGAGATTGATCGCTTAATTCGTGAAGCTATTGTAGCTTCCAATAAAGCCGCAGGGAAGAAAGGCAATAAAACGTTTGAGCTTACACCAGAAGCTAAATTAATTTCAGCTAATTTTCAAGCAAATAAAGGACGCCTGCCTTGGCCTTTAGAAAAAGGTGTGGTTATACAGCGCTTTGGTCGCCAACCACATGCTGTTGTGAAAACAACAACAATACAAAGCAATGGTGTTACTTTAGCAACTGAACCCTCTTCACAAGTTCGTGCTGTCTTTGAAGGAATCGTAATGTCTGTTGTAACTTTTAAAGGAAGTAATCCTTCTGTTTTAATTAGACACGGAAATTACATTTCTGTTTATAAAAATTTAGGAAAATTATATGTAAAAAAGGGAGATAAAGTCCAATCTAAACAAATTATAGGAGAAGTATTTACCAATAAACAGACAGGGAAAACACAATTACAATTCAGTATTTTTAACAATGTAAACGTCCTAGACCCTAAAGGGTGGATCTATCAAATGTAATTTACTTTTCTTCTAAATACCAGGCGTCTTCTTTAAGTGTATATTTTAAAAAATATAATAAGTTAATAGCCTCTTTTTTAGTAGTAAATCGGCCATAAGAAGCTCTGTATAGACCCTCTGGGTTTACCTGTGCTAGTTCAGCAGTTTCATAACCCTCTTCCTTTAGTGCTTCGATTTTATTTTCAGCATTTTTTAAGGAGCGAAAAGATCCTGCGATAATACTATAATATACTTGATCTAGAACAACTTCTTCAGGAGCTAATACACTTGTCACATTTACTTCAACAGCGTTAAGAGATCCCAGATCAAAAGTAGCTTCTTGTACATTTTTTTCGATCTGTTTTTGAGCCTGTTTTTGAGCCACTAAGCGCTGACTCGAAACATATTGATCTCCAAAATAATAGGATACACCTACTAAAGCAATTCCAATTATTCCTACAGCTGCATATCGAAGGATTCCTGATTTTTTAGCCCCATCGTTTTCGGGCGTAAACATTAAATCGTCTTTATTTTTATCTTCCATTAGAGAAATTATTTTTGGTTCTACAATAACTTTGAGTATTGGTTTGCGATGAAAAGAAGACAATCCAAAGGAGTTGATATTAAAATTAACGCTTCCCAATGGGCTAAAAGTTATTTTACGATCAAGATTTAATTGTATTTCTCCTACTCCAGTAAAATGGAGGGTTTGTGTTCTCATGCGTTTTTTCCAATTACTTACCTCCTTTTCAATTAGACGTAGCGCATGCTCATAAGACATCGATTCTTTTTGTGCATAATAATGTGCTAAAACCCCATCATTAGTAGTTAAAAGTTGATTAAAATTAACTTCTTTACGCGGTGGGAAAAAAGCTCCGTTCAAGCTAACTTGAGCCGGTAAAGGCCGTGTTAAAAAGGCACCAAATTGAGGAATGGTTACACATTCATATTTATAAAGGAGTTCATGTATGTATCTGGTTAATTGCATTGAATCAAAAATAGTAAAATTAAACTACATGGCTAAGAATGAATTGGAACAAGGGTTAAGAAATAATATTTTACACCAAAACTTCGAATGATTTAATATCCAACCTTTTCTCGAACACTAAGCAATACTTCACTTGCAACCCCACGAGCTTTTTCCGCTCCTTTTGCAAGGGCCACATGAACTTCTTCAGGATGCTCATAATAGTAGTTAAACCGGGATCTCTCAGTCTCAAAACGTTCTAAAATTAAATCTAAGAGAAGTTGTTTAGCATAACCATATCCCATTCCCCCATGTAAATATTTATCGCGCAATGCCTGAACAGAAGACGGAGAAGCTAATAAAGAGTAAATGGCAAAGATATTACATGTTTTAGGATCTTTAGAGTCTTCAAGAGGAATACTGTTTGTTTTAATGCTCATTACTTGTTTTTTTAACTCTTTTTCAGGTAAAAACACATTGATTGTATTTTCTTTCGATTTACTCATTTTTTCACCATCGGTCCCTGGAACAAACTGACTGTTTTCTTGAATTTTTGCTTGTGGTAAGACAAAAGTATCTCCCATTTGATGGTTAAATTTTGCCGCTACATCTCGCGTAATTTCAAGATGCTGTAATTGATCTTTTCCTACAGGAACAATTTCTGCATTATACAATAAGATATCAGCAGCCATAAGCATAGGATAAGAAAATAAACCTACATTGACGTCAGCAAGCTGCTCAGATTTATCTTTAAAAGAATGGGCCAATGTTAAACGTTTATAGGGAAAAAAACAACTCAAATACCAGGCTAATTCGGTTACCTCACTTACATCACTTTGGCGATAAAAGTGTGTATTATCAATGTCTAATCCACATGCCATCCATGTAGCAGCAGTTGCAAAAGTGTTTTCACGAAGTGTTTCTCCCTTCTTTATTTGTGTGAGCGAATGAAGATCTGCGATAAATAAAAAGGAATCGTCTTCACTGGCCTTAGCCATTTCAATTGCGGGAAGAACCGCGCCCAATAAATTTCCTAAGTGGGGAGTCCCAGTTGACTGGACACCTGTTAAAATACGCGCCATTTTTATACTATTTCCACAAAGGTACTATTACTAAAAGAGCAGCGCAACAATGCGGTATGAATTTTTGTTGACCGTAGATAAAGGAAGGGATTTTAAAAACGACATAAATAAAAAACATATTTTAAAAAAATTATCTTTGAATGGTGAATAAGATATTATTGGTTTTATGGAGAATGTGGTTTTATGTGCTTACAGCGATCCCCGTTATTGTATTATTTTTTCCAATTGCTTTTTTTTTAGCAATTCCGAATGGATATAAATATTTGTTTTGGATTGCGCGTAATATTTGGGCGCCATTTGTATTATGTGGAACAGGGTGTTGGGTTAAAAAAACAAATGCTTTCCCTGAAGAAGGTAAAAGCTTTATGCTGATTGCAAACCATACTAGTGTTATAGACGTAATGGTTATTTTAAGATTAAGAAAAACACCTTTTGTTTTTGTGGGAAAAAAAGAATTGGTCCAAATACCTATTTTCGGTTATATATATAAACGTGCAGCCATTATGGTAGATCGAAGCAGTCCTAAAAGTCGTTATGGGGTTTATGGTCGTGCTCAAAAAGTAATTGATAAAGGCTACAGTATCTGTATTTTTCCAGAAAAGGATTACACGGACGAAAGTATAGTCTTAAATCCCTTTAAAAAAGGAGCTTTTAAGCTTGCTATTGAACATCAGATCCCAATCTTTCCTATGGCTTTTTTAGATTGTAAGCGAAAATTCCCCTGGAACACCAACTATGGATACCCAGGCGAATTACGTGTTAAAGCACTTTCTGTTATTCCCATAGTAAACTTATCAGAATTGGACATTCCTGTACTACAAAAACAAGCATATCAAACCATAAAAACAGAGTTGCTAAATGACCCAAAAGAGAACACAAAGAAGGCAATTGAACTATGGAAAAATCAGTTAAACTAGGCGTCAACAGCCTTTAAAGTGGCCATTATTTTTTGCTCTAACTCTTCCATTAATTCGGGATTATCAATCAATAGTGTTTTAACGGAATCTCGTCCTTGACCAATTTTAGTATCCCCATAGCTGAACCAAGACCCACTCTTTTTGATGATTTCATAATTTACACCCAAGTCAATTATTTCCCCAATTTTAGAAATACCTTCGCCATAAATAATGTCAAATTCAGTAGTACGAAATGGAGGGGCAACTTTATTTTTTACGACTTTTACACGGGTTTTGTTTCCTAACACTTCAGACTCAATATTTTTGATTTGTGTTGATCTACGAATATCTAGACGTACAGAAGCATAAAATTTTAGAGCATTACCACCAGTAGTTGTTTCTGGGTTTCCAAACATTACACCAATTTTTTCACGCAATTGGTTAATGAAAAATACTGTACAATTAGTTTTACTAATTGAAGCAGTTAGCTTTCGCAAAGCCTGGGACATTAAACGTGCATGTAGCCCCATTTTAGAGTCACCCATTTCCCCTTCAATTTCACTTTTTGGCGTTAAGGCTGCAACAGAGTCAATTACAACAATGTCAATTGCTCCAGATCGAATAAGGTTGTCAGCAATTTCTAAAGCTTGTTCACCATGGTCTGGTTGTGAAATGATGAGTTCACCTACATCAATACCTAAATTTTCAGCATAAAAACGATCAAAAGCATGTTCTGCATCAATAAATGCAGCAATACCTCCTGCTTTTTGACATTCTGCGATTGCATGAAGGGTAAGCGTTGTTTTTCCAGAAGACTCAGGACCATATATTTCAATAACACGTCCGCGGGGATAACCACCAACTCCTAGAGCAATATCTAGCCCAATAGATCCAGAGGAGATAGATTCAACTTCAACAATTGCTTGATCTCCCATTTTCATTACCGCACCTTTTCCATAGGTTTTGTCTAATTTGTCTAGGGTAAGTTGAAGGGCTTTTTGTTTAGCACTCTTTTGATCTGACATAACTCGCTTTTTAGCTAAAATACATTTTCTTTTATTTCCCTCCAAGTCGAATATTCATGCATTATTAACAATTTTTCGTAGGTTTAAACTTTAAAGAACCTTCCATTATGAAACACCCTATTTTATTATTCATGTTTATTACTCAATTGCTTTTTAGTCAAGATATTTTATCACTTAGAGATCGTGCGTCTCTTATTGGTGAGATTCAGAAAGATAGAATTGAAAACTTATTACCTAAGCTTATGGAGGAGCAAAACATTGATCTTTGGGTGCTGATTACTCGAGAATACAATGAAGATCCTGTTGTCAAAACATTATTACCTCCTACCTGGCTTAATGCTAGAAGAAGAACAATCATAGTTTTTTCAAAAACCAAAAAAGCAGTAGATGCAGTTGCTATTACCCGCTATAATTTTGGAAATAATATAAGATCTATTTGGGATAAAGAGAAACAACCTGATCAGTGGGAAGCATTATCTGATTATATTATAAGTAAAAATCCAAAAAGAATTGGAATCAACACCTCAGAAGCCTATGGATTGGCAGATGGTTTAGTGAAAACAGATTATGACGGGATGATGAAAGCTCTTCCAAAAGCGTATCATAATCGAGTTGTTTCTGCAGAAAAATTGGCAGTACGTTGGATTGAAACCCGAACCAATATGGAGATGACTCTTTACAGTCAATTAGTAGAAATTACCCACAATATTATTGCCGAGGCATTTTCTTTAGCGGTGATTACACCTGGTACTACAACCACAGAAGAAGTGGTGTGGTGGCTTCGAGAAAAAGTGCAAAAGCTAGGGTTGAAAACTTGGTTTCACCCAACTGTAGATGTGCAACGTTCAGGCAAAAGTGATTTATATGCCTTTGATGGGAAATCCAAATACGATGTAATTTATCCAGGAGATCTTCTGCATTGTGATTTTGGAATTAGCTACCTTACATTAAATACAGACTGTCAAGAATTAGCTTATGTCTTAAAACCAGAAGAGACAAAAGCTCCTTTATTCTTAGAAAATGCTTTAGCAGAAGGAAATGCCGTACAAGATCATCTTACTCAAAATTATGTAGCAGGAAAAACAGGAAATGAAATTTTAAAAAATGCATTATCTGAGAGTAAAGCAGCTGGATTAATACCACAAATCTATACTCATCCTTTAGGACTTTTCGGACACTCTGCAGGAACAACCATTGGAATGTGGGATGCACAACAAGGGGTGCCAGGCTCAGGGGACCATCCTCTTCAAGTCGATACCGTTTATGCAATTGAACTTAATGCCAAGGTCTATTTCCCGGACTGGGAAAAGGAAGTCAGAATTATGTTAGAGGAAGCAGGTTATTTTGGCAAAAAAGGATTTAGGTATGTAAATGGCCGTCAAAAAAAACTCATCTTGTTGGGTAAAAAACAATCTCATTTAGAATAATTAACTAGCTTTATCCAGCAGGGTTGATAAAACTTTTCTTGATCCAAATGGTTTGAGCTGTTTTTAACCCAATTTTATTACCTTTATAATATCTTTTAATCTTAATAAGTATAGCATGCAACTGTACAATACCTTAAGCGCAAAAGAGCGTGCGCATCTTATAGAAGAAGCCGGACAAGAAAGGCTAACACTCTCTTTTTATCAATATACCCGGCTGGGAAATCCACAATTATTCAGAGATTTTTTATTTATTCATTGGAATCCTTTGGAAGTTTTAGGGAGAATTTATGTTGCCAATGAAGGAATAAACGCTCAACTTTCTGTTCCCGCAAAACAATTTGACGCTTTTAAAGCTTCGTTGGACAGAATCACTTTTTTAGAAGGGGTAAGATTAAACATAGCGATTGAACAGGATAATAAATCATTTTTAAAACTTACGGTTAAAGTACGTAGCAAAATTGTTTCAGATGGATTGAAAGATCAAAAATTCGATGTTACTCAAAAAGGGATTCATGTTAATGCTCAAGAGTTTAATGATTTATTAGATGATAAAAACACTCTATGTGTAGATATGCGAAACCATTATGAAAGCGAGATTGGTCATTTTGATATGGCGATTACTCCAGACGTTGACACTTTTCGTGACTCGTTACCAATAATAGAAAAAGAATTAGAGGCTCATAAAGAAGACAGGAAAATAGTTATGTATTGTACTGGCGGAATTCGATGTGAAAAGGCTTCCGCATATTTTAAATATAAAGGATTTAAAGAAGTATATCAATTAGAAGGAGGCATTATAGAGTATGCACGACAGGTTAAAGCCCAATCGCTAGCAAATAAATTTATTGGTAAAAACTTTGTTTTTGATGAACGTCGTAGCGAACGTATTTCTGAAGATGTGATTGCCCAATGCCACCAATGTGGCGCCCCTTGTGATTCACATGTAAACTGTATCAATGAAGCATGTCATCTACTCTTCATCCAATGTTCCGCTTGTCAAAAAAAAATGAATAAGTGTTGCTCCATAAGCTGTAAGGAGATTTCTGGCCTTCCATCTGAAGAACAAAAAGAACTTCGTAAAGGTCTTCACAATAGCAATAAAATTTTTAAAAAGGGGCGTTCAAAAGTTCTTAAATTTAAACAGTAATTTAAGATTTAATTAAGTTGTGATTGTTTGAATTCCCTTTATCTTTAAAATAAAAACATGATCTGTTCAAGTTGTTCTACTGGTAAATTATTCACCCCAAGGGGATGCAGTAGCAATTGTACTTGTGGAAGCGACAGTTTTAATAAACTTAAAATCTCAGGATGAATTTAAATAAAATTAAAATAGGAATTACCCTTGTTTTAATATGCACAATATCTTGTATATCTCAAGGAGGTTTTACTCATTATGAATCAGTTGCAAAAGAAGGACTTTCTCCAAGACCAGTTGTTTTTAGCATTCCACCTTCAGCCGTTAAGGAGAATCCACAAAATTTGTTTATTCGCTTAAGAAACAACACAGAATATGAATTTTCAAATATCTTTTTGATCGCAATTTTAAAAGCAGGGGATCAACTAGTATTTCAAGATACTTTAGAATATGCTATGGCAGCCCCTGACGGTTCATGGCTAGGAGACGGATTTACAGAATTAAAAGAGAGTAAGTTATGGTGGAAAAAAGGTATTAAAATACCCGCTAAAAGACCCGTGCAAATAGAAATTTCACAAGCTATTAGGGTTAACGGAAGTGCAAATGGCATATCAGAACTAAAAGGAATTGTTTCAGTTGGAATATCTATAGAAGATCAAGAATAAATACAATGAGGAAAAATAAAAAACACAAAAAAGCACACATTTATAGAAAACCGATTCTATTTATTTGGGGAATTTTTTTTACAGGTGTTCTCTGCTCATTCTTTCTTTTTGGGGGAGCGGCTTTTGGGTTATTTGGACCTATGCCAGATTTACGACAGCTAGAAAATCCTAGAACTAATTTAGCCTCTCAAATTATTTCATCAGATGGAGAAATCTTAGGGAAGTATTATTTAAAAGATAATCGTACCCCAATTAGTTTTGATCAACTGCCGACGAACATGGTAGAGGCTCTTATTGCTACTGAAGACGAACGGTTTTACGAGCACTCTGGAATTGACTGGAGAGGAACTCTTAGAGCTTTTGTTTATTTGGGTAAACGTGGTGGTGCAAGCACAATTACTCAGCAGCTCGCTCGACAAATTTTCGTTGGTGTGCGTTCTCGAAATATATTAAAAACAGTACTTCAAAAGGCCCAAGAATGGGTAATTTCTGTTCAATTAGAACAACGGTATACTAAAAAGGAAATACTGGCAATGTACTTAAACAATTATGATTTTGGTTATCAAGCAGATGGGGTTCAATCTGCCGCAAAAATATTTTTTGATAAAACACCTCAAACCTTAAGTACAGAAGAATCTGCCACTTTAGTTGGAATGCTTAAAAACTCTTCTTATTACAATCCCATTAGAAGATCGAACTTGGTAAGTAAGAGAAGAAATATAGTATTTCAGCAAATGGTTCGAAATAATGTAATCACTCAAAGAGTATGTGACTCTCTTTCTAAACTTCCTCTAGTAATAACTTATACTCCACAATCTCATAGAGAAGGTCTGGCAACTTATTTTAGGGCATATTTAAAAGAATTTATGGATGGTTGGATTCATGAAAATCCAAAGCCAGATGGAAGTAAGCATGATTTATACGGAGACGGTCTTCAAATTTTCACTACCGTAGACTCTCGTATGCAAAGTGCTGGTGAGGATGCAGTTTCAGCACACATGAAAAATTTGCAAAAAGAGTTCTTCCTTCAAAACAATAAAGACCGAAACCCAACAGCACCTTTCTTAGATTTAAGAAGCGGAGAAATTGATACACTTATGCTTCGAACAGCATACCGCTCTGAACGTTGGCGAAAAATGAGGCTAGCAGACATTCCAGAAGAAGAAATAAAAAAATCATTTTATGTAAAGGTTCCAATGCGTGTTTTTAGTTGGAAAGGGGAAAGAGATACTATTATGACACCAATGGATTCAATCCGATATTACAAATACTTTCTAAAAGCGGCAATGATGTCAATGGAGCCAGAGTCAGGCCATGTAAAAGCTTGGGTTGGGGGCTTTAATTATAAACATTTTCAATATGATCAAGTAAAACAAGGGCGCAGACAAATTGGCTCAACATTTAAGCCTTTTTTATATGCTACAGCAATTGATCAATTAAAGCTATCCCCCTGTGATTCATTACCAGATGCTTTGTATTGTATTGATCCCATGAAGCACGGAAATATAGATGCTTGGTGCCCAAAAAATTCGGGAAATAAATATGGTCAAACACGAACATTAAAAAATGCTTTAGCAAATTCTGTTAATACTGTTAGCGCACGCCTAATGGACCTTGTAGGCCCTCGACCCGTTATTAACCTAGCACGCAAAATGGGAATTACCTCAAAACTTCCGGCAGTTCCATCCATAGCCCTTGGTACACCAGATATAAGTCTTTTTGAAATGGTTGGTGCATATAGCACTTTTGCAAACCGGGGGATTTATGTTAAACCTGTTATGATTACAAGGATAGAAGATAAAAATGGTAGTGCATTATTTGAAGTCGTTCCCAAAACACGAGATGTTTTAAGTGAAGAGATTGCCTATGTGACTGTTAATTTGATGCAAGGTGTTACCAAATATGGTTCAGGCGCTCGTCTTCGTCATGCAGGACTTGAAAAGACAAATTATATCTATGAAAAAGTAGTAACGGGTTATCCCTATGTTTTTGATAACCCTATTGCAGGAAAAACAGGAACTACTCAAAATCAGAGTGATGGTTGGTTTATGGGAATGGTGCCTAATTTAGCCACAGGGGTATGGGTTGGAGGAGATGACCGCTCCATACATTTTGAAGAAATAGGTTTTGGACAAGGAGCAACAATGGCACTTCCTATTTGGGGGAGCTATATGAAAGCCTTGTACCAAAACCCAGACTTAGGAGTTTCCGTAGGAGAGTTTATTCCGCCTGAAAAACAGACCATTTCTGTTGACTGTGATTATATCATTGATTCCAAAAAAAAGAAAAAACCTAAGCTAAAAGCAGATTTAGACGCTTTGGGGTTTTAATGAAATTTTATTGATCTGATGCATACCACTCTGCAAAAGAGGTTTCTGTTTCTCTTAACAAGAGGTTATGTAATGTTGTGCTTTTTGGTAGAGCGGCTGAAATTTTTTGAGCAAAATCAGTTATCATCATTTCACTAGTGGGCTGATAACTGACACGAACAATTTTATGCCCTCTAGATTCCATGGCCTCAGCCAATTCTTTGTGTGGTGAATTTATATTAAGAACAGTTGCATGATCAAATAGAGTTACTACACATTCATTCACAATTTTCTTTAAATCACTAAAATCTATAACCATTCCGAACTTAACATGTTTATTATCTAAAATAGGGGTTCCTACCAGGGTAACAACAAGCTTATAGCTATGGCCATGAACATTTTTACAAAGGCCATCATAACCGTACAAAGCATGTCCCGTTTCAAACTTAAACTCCTTAGAGACTCTAATTTTATTATTCATTTGAATTATAATGTTTTAAGAATATTTTGTGTAGTTGATTCAAGGGCTAATTCAGCTGTAATTTCCGCATTCTTAGCGAGTAGTATCTCCCAATGATCAGTCTGTTTCCAGTGAAGTTTGCGTAATGTTTTCACCGCCTTTTCAGGATAGCTGGCTATACGCTCTGCATGAAATTTAACGGTTTGGTTAAGATTGTCACCACTAGAACAAACGGAAGTATACAGTCCTTTTTCAAAGGCCCACTCAGCACTTTTCCATATGTGAGCGTCTAATGAAAGTTGTGAAAAGGCAGTTATTCCAATTTTTCTTGAAATAACAGGTTCAATAACGTAAGGCCCTATGCCAATTGATAACTCAGAAAGTTTTATTTCTGCTTTAGAATGGGCAACAACATAATCACAAGCAGCCACTAATCCAACACCACCACCAACAACTTTTCCTTGTACACGAGCTACTACAAATTTACTTAATGAGCGAATTGTATTGATCAAATCTGCAATTCCCATAAAAAATTTTGTCGCTTCTTTTAACGTTTTTAAGGTTTTCATTTCAATAAGGGAGGCACCACCACAAAAAGCCCCCATTCCATGGCTTTGAATGATGATTACCCTAACTTTAGAATCTTTGTCTAAGGCTATTAAATGAGTTTTAAATTCATTTAATAAAGGTGAAGTAAGAGAATTTCCTGCAGAATTTCCAAACTCTAATACACCGCATGTACCCTCTCTATATTGTTTTAAATATGCATCCATATTCTTGTAAAAGTAAACAATCTATCAGGGTTCTAAAAACTTTTTATACCAATGAAAGACAAAAGCACTTCATTTTTTCTAAAAGAATAGCAGATTACACACCTCTATTTTTTAAATCTATCTTAATTATCAGTTTTCCCACAGCTATTTTTTTTATTTTAATTAAACATTCTTATTTTAGACTTAGTATTTTTGTATAAAATTTATCATGCAAAATATCCTTGTACCTATTGGAGTTTCTAAGTATGCAAAGACCACTTTATCTTATGCCATTGATTTAGCAGCACACTTTAAATGCAATGTTTATGTTATTGATGCATATCCGGCTCACTCCTCTTTAACAACCTTATCGAATGTAAATGCACGCTTAGAGGTTGAAAATGTGCAAAGAATAAAAAAAATGGTGGCTTCTATTACTACCAAAAAAGACAAAGTAAAGATTGTAAGTAGTGAGCAAGATTTAGTAGGAACAATTCGAAAATTAGATCAAGATTTAGGACTAGATTTAATTGTTACAGGGCCTTTAAACAACGAAATTAATGAAGCGGTTTTTCTCGGGAAAATAGCAGGAAGTATGATCAAAAGAACCCAAGTGCCTGTAATTATAGCTCCATTAGACAAAACATTTAAACCATCAAAAAAGATGCTTTTAGCCTTCAAGACAGGTGAAGTAAAGTCCTCAAACACTTTAAGGGTATTGATAGATTTTCAAGATTCTTTTATGGCATCGCTTAAATTATTATTAGTTAAGGTTCCTGGCTTTGCCAATCGAAACCATCAACTTAATGATGAGCTAATGCAACGATCAGATCAAATGCTTTTCTCTGAAAATGCTACTGTTTATCAGGGTGTTTTAGAACATTTTCAGGCAAATCAACCTAATATGTTGGTTGTTTTTAAGCGAGAAAGAGGTTTTTTTGAAAAATTATGGGAAACCGATATTGTTTTCAAAAAAGACTTTTATTGTACTATACCGTTGTTAATCTTAAAAAATAAAGATTAATCCTTGAGAGATGTATTGATTAAAAAACAGTTGCTTATCCTCTTTTTCGGGAGTTTATATGGCAGTATAGCCGCCCAGAATTACTTAGGACTTAATGTTGATAATGATCTATATTTTGGAAGTGATAGATATTATAGCAGTGGTATATTTTTAGAATATGGTTTTCATAGAAAAGTAAAATCAGATTCAATCAATAATAAACACTTTTTATCCAAACATTGGACTTTAGGTCAAGAAATAAACACACCTTCTCTACACAAGACAACTGATAAAAAAGATATGGATTACCCATATAGTGGTTGGTTATTTTTAAGGTATGTGGAAGAACGGTATAAAAACGCTGATTTTGGCTTTGGATGGGGCGTTACTTTTGGAATTTCTGGGGCAGAAGCTTCTTTGGCAAAAAAAATGCAAAATACATATCACATAGTTTTTTTAAATCTAGAGGAGCTGTCATGGTCATTTTCAATTCCACAGGCTTTTCATATTAACGCACAAACTTCATTTTCGTCTGGAATTAATATAAGACAAAACATAAAATTTGTTCAACACTCTTATTTTGAATTTGGTACATTCAGAACAGGGGCAAAAATAAGATTTGGATTTCAATGGGGTAATTTACAAGGACTACCTTTTTTTGGTCACAGACTAGAAAAAATTATGCCAGGCTTCGCTCTATTTACTGGCACTGTTTTGGAATATAAATATCACGACTATTCATTAACAGGAAGTCTATTTAAAAATAACAGTCCTTTTGATTTTGAAATGAAACGATTCACAAATACTCTTCAGGCAGGTATTATAATTCATCAGAATCCATGGAGGCTTCATCTTCTTTTTAATTCCATATCTAAAAATATCGATGAGCAACAATATAAACGTCATCCTTTTTTAAATATCACATTAAGCAGAGTATTTTAGTAAAAAAACATGAGATATTTTTTTATTACCTTAGTTTTAATATGTTTTTCTTCTTGTTTGGTTGTTAAAATATATGAAAATCCTGAAGCAAATTCAGATCACACTTCAGACGCTTTTAGTACTCAACGTCAGATGATAGGGTCTGGAAAAAAGATTGATTTAGGCAAGCAAGGAGAACGTGAAATACTTTTTATTGGGAAGTATAACAAACCAAAAAATGTTTTCCATCAGACAGATAGTATTTTTCCTGCTTCAGCAACTTGGATATCTCACAACAACTCGAATATTAAATTCATTATTGCCAAAAATGAAGAGACAAAGCCATTAATTGTTGTGGATGGTAAAATATCGAGTAATTCAGAAGCCTTAAAAGAAATTAACCCAAATGAAATTGAAAGTGTAAATATTTTAAGGGGTGAAGTGGCAATAAAAAAATATGGTAAAGAAGCCCAGAGAGGAGTGATAGAAATCATTACTAAAAAAAATTAGTTTACGGCATTTCTACAGATTGTAATAAAGTATAAGTAAGACTCACTTGTAGTCCTTTAGAATTATTACTTTGAGGCTGAGTAACAGGACTAGATTTTTTAGCCCAACGATAGTTTATAGTTGCATTAAAGCGGTCCCAAAAATGATAGCTTATTTGGGCACTAAATCCAAATGAATTAGAAAAAACCCCTTTGGGATATTCAGTAATTATATTAGCATCTTCAAATTTTAAAATTCTTTGTCCTTTTTTATAATGATTGTAAAGGACGCCTAATCCAAAACTTATTTTTTTAGAAGGATTTAATTTTAGAGTCAAGGGGGTTGTCAAATATTGTAGGCGGTCTTTTCCAAGAGAATTTCCTGACATATAACGATAAGATATTGGCATGAATCCTAGCCCAGTTACAAAACCAACAGTTTTTGAAAAACGATATTCTATATTTACCATTCCTCCAACGGTTATGGTGGGAGAAGCGGTGTTTAGATCAGAATTAATACGGTTAACTTCAGGACCAATTGAAAAGCTCCACTTCGAATACTTTTGATTTAATTCAGGGCCTTTACTGTATTGTTGAATAAGAATATTTCCTCCTTGAGAAAACATATTTAGCCCCCATAGAAGTGTAATTAAAAGATAAAGGCGGAAATGGGAGAAAAACATCTCTAACTTTTTACTTTACAAGCTTTAACATTAATCATAAAAAAATTTAATTGAAAAGTAAATAAAGCAAGTGCTTTATTTAGAATTTTTAATATCAACTAAAATAACAATTAAGGTTATAATAGTGGTAATAACTACGGTTACTGCAACAAGTGTCATTATGTTATTTTTTGTTATATGATAAAGGTACTAAATCTGAACAATTCATATCAATTTCACCTCTAAAACCCTAAAGATAATAAGTTTAATTTATTTGTTTAGATTTAACCTATGAGTGATCTTAAATATCTTTTTGCATACACCATTCCAATGGCCACACTTTTGTCGCTTCTTTCTTCAGGTATGTTCACATATAGTGCACCAATTTATGCTTTTATAATAATCCCTTTATTGGAGCTTTTATTAAAAAATTTTAATACCCACTATTCTGATGCTCAAAAAGAAAAAAGATTAAATAATATTCTTTTTGATCTTCTTTTATATCTTAACATTCCTTTTGTTTTCGGAATCTTAGGCTATGGTTTCTACATCCTGAATAGCAAGGTATTATTGAACTATGAAACGATTGGGATTATATTGTCCTTAGGAATTTTATTGGCAACAAATGCCATTAATGTAGCACATGAATTGGGGCATAGAACTTCCCAAAGCGAGAGAATACTTTCTAAATTATTACTCTTGCCGTGTTTATACATGCATTTTTATTTAGAGCATAATTTTGGCCACCATAAAAATGTTGCAACTCCTGAAGATCCAGCAACTTCAAAGCTAAATCAATCCGTCTATCATTTTTGGATGACGTCAGTATTTAATCAGTATTTAAATGCTTGGCGAATCCAAAGTAGATTACTAAAAAAAGAAAATAAAGGTTTTTTATCTTTTAAAAACGACATGATGTGGTATACACTTTTTCAAACCACGTATTTAGCGATGTGGGCTATTACTTTTGGAACGATGGGTCTTTTCTTTGCTATTATAGTGGGGATCCTTTCTTTTGTTTTTTTAGAAACAATTAACTACATAGAACACTATGGGTTAGTGAGAAAAAAACTACCATCAGGAAGATACGAAAGAGTACAAACGCATCACTCTTGGAATTCCAATCACATTATTGGACGAATTGTTTTATATGAATTAACACGACATAGCGATCATCATTTTAAGGCATCTAAAAAATATCAAATTTTGGAAAACAAAAAAGAAAGTCCACAACTTCCCTTTGGTTATCCAACCTCTATTTTATTATCATTAGTTCCACCTCTCTGGTTCTGGATAATGAATTCTAGAATTCCTGATAATAAATCCACTCCAATTTCTGCTTTAACCTAGGTTTTTTTCTTGTTCAGAAGAAAAAAACCTAGGTTAAATTAATCCTTTTTTCATTTGTTTGATAGCATAATTAGCTGCTCTTGCTGTAATTGCCATAAAGGTTAAAGAAGGGTTTTGAGTACTTGTAGATGTCATACAAGCGCCATCTGTTACAAAAACGTTTTTACATTCATGTAACTGATTCCAGCTGTTTAGCAATGATGTTTTAGGATCTTTTCCCATTCTAACACCACCCATTTCATGAATATCATTTCCAGGCATTCTTTTATTGTCGTTTGTTTTAATATTAACAAAGCCAGCTTTTTTAAACATCTCAGTAAATTGCTCAAAAAAGTCTTGAATCATTTTCTCATCATTCTCATCATAATCTACATTTATATTTAAAAGTGGAATTCCCCAAGAATCAACCTTTTCTTTATCTAAGGTTACTTGATTACTTTCTTTAGGAATTGTTTCTCCCATCATATGAGAATTAACATTCCAAACACCTGTTTCTTTGGTTTCGAGGAGTTGTTTTTTTAGCGTTGCACCAAAGCCTCTAAGATCAGTTTCTCTAGCTGGTGAAGCACCAAAACCAGCAGCATATCCTCTCAAAAAGTCTGTCTCCTGTTTATGTATATTTCTGAAACGCGGAACATAATGGGATGTTGGTTTCGCTCCTTCGATAGTTTTGCCCGGAAACCCTTCACACTGGGCATTGATTGTAGCCCTATAATTGTGAAAGGCAATGTATTTGCCCATCAACCCATTATCATTTCCTAAGCCGTTTGGGAAACGGTTAGATTTAGAGTTTAATAAAATAAGATTAGTGTTAAGTGTAGCTGCAGTTACAAATACAACTTTAGCAAAGTAATCTGTTGTTTCTTTTGTTTTTGAGTCAATAACACGAACACCAGTTGCTTTTTGTTGTGCTTCGTCATACAATACAGATTGAACTACAGAATTTGGCTTAAGAGTCATGTTTCCGGTTTTTAAAGCCCATGGAATCAGAGTAGAATTAACATTAAAATAACCCCCCAAAGGGCAGCCTCTTTGGCATATTTTTCTGTTCATGCACAGACCTCTTCCTTGTTCGATGAATTGAGGTTTGCTTTCAGTTAGATGTGCACAACGACCATAAATAACATGCCGATCTTTATAGTGTTTTTTCATTTCTTTACTGAAATAATTTTCAACCACGTTAGATTCCCATGGCTTTAAAAAATCACCATCTGGTAAGGTGTCTAAACCATCTTTATTTCCACTTACACCCACAAATTTCTCAACATAAGTGTACCATGCCTTCAAGTCTTTATATCTAATGGGCCAATCTACTGCAAAACCATCTCGTTTAGGACCTTCAAAATCGTATTTACTCCAGCGTTGAACTTGGCGTGCCCACATTATTGATTTTCCACCTACTTGATAACCTCTTAGCCAGTCAAAAGGTTTCTTTTGGACATAGGGATGCTCATCATCTTTAACAAAAAAGTGTTTGGCGTCCTCTTTGAAAGCATAACATCTACTGGCTATAGGATTTTCTTTCTTTTGCAGTAAGCTTACCACGGTGCTTAAATTCTCATGGCTGTGTGTTGGTTGTTGGGTAGTCTTTTAAATGCTCCACATTGGGGCCGCGTTCCAATAAAAGGGTTTTAAATCCTTGTTCACTAAACTCTTTGGCAGCCCATCCCCCTGACATTCCTGCCCCAATTACGATGGTATCAAAAGTATTTGATTTCATAATATAATGTGTTTAAACAGTCACGTCACCTATATAACGTCCTGGCATAAATTCAAAGCCTAAATAGTTTTTCATATAATTTTCGGATGTTTCAAAATGCAAAAGAGAGTAATTTTTTAACATTTCTAAGAATATTTTAATGGCACCTTTCTTCTCAAATTGTAGACTTAAAAAAACAAATTGTTCTTCTGGAGTTAGCCAATCAATTTTTATTTCTTTTGTAGGAGATAAGGCTAGCTGAAAAGACTCAAGACCTTTTAAAAAGCGAAGAATTATTGCCGTGTTTTCACAATCATTAATTTGAGTTAACACAAAAAGCTGCCGACTTTCAGGCGTAGGAAAGTTTTCTAGATCTTCCGGAAGAATACAATTACAAACCCACCTAATCAAATCTTGTTGCTCTTTTTTAACATTAGCTAAGCGTTTAAATACAAGCTCAGGGGTAAGGGAACATGAATAGGGAATAAGGGTTAACCCTCCGGTCAAGAGCCCCATGTTTTTTAATGCATTTCTTCTATTCATAAAACCATCTATTTTAATGAATAATTAAATTTTAATTCGATTAAAAAAATAGTGAATTAAGCTAAATATTTTTGTCTTAATTTAATAAAACAAATCCTCTATTTATTGAGTACTTTTATCATAAATTAAAAACATAATGGAATTAGATCTTGGTGAAAAAGTTGAGCTTATTATTGGACGAGAAACGGATCTGGGCTTTAATGTCGTAATCAATGGCTCTTTAGAAGGATTACTCTACAAAAACGAAGTTTTTGAGCTGCTAGAAAGAAACACCAAAAAAATTGGATACATTAAAAAAATAAGAGAGGATGGGAAGTATGATATTTCTCTTCAGCCACAGGGTTTTTTGAATGTGATTGACACACATTGTGCAACTATTTTAAAGAAACTTGATCATTCTGAAGTATTGCATCTTTCCGATAAGAGCAGTCCAAATGATATTATGCAACAGCTTCACTTAAGTAAAAAGGCTTTTAAAAAAGCACTTGGGGTGCTTTATAAAAAAAAGAAAATTCTTATTGAAAAAGACAAAATCATTTTAGTAAAGTAACCACTTAATTAGTGTTTCATGGAAATAGGAATTGACAGTTTTGCTGCAGTAGACATTTCAAAAGGGAAACCCTCTTCTGAGGATCGTGTTCAGGTAATAAAGGATCTAATTGACAGAATTGTTTATGCTGATGAAGTGGGCATTGATTTATTTGGGATTGGGGAACACCATAGAGAAGAGTTCTTAGATGCTGCACCCCACATTATTTTAGCGGCAGCGGCAGCGCAAACAAAGAAGATAAAATTGAGTAGTGCTGTTGCTGTTCTTAGCGCTGCAGATCCAGTACGAGTTTTTCAAAATTATGCTACTCTCGATCTAATTAGCTCAGGGCGAGCAGAAATGGTTGTTGGTCGGGGCTCTTTTTCAGAGTCATTTCCATTGTTTGGATTTCAATTTGAAGATTATGATGCACTTTTTAAAGAAAAATTAGATTTACTATTACAAATTCGTGATTCTGAAGTTATTACCTGGTCTGGAAAATATCGCGCTCCTTTAAATCAACAGCTTATAACACCTAGGTCTTTTCAAGAAAAAATGCCTATTTGGCTTGGTGTTGGAGGAACACCATCTTCTTTTGTTCGAGCAGGGAGTATGGGACTGCCGCTTATGATTGCCATTATAGGTGGTGAAACTCATCGTTTTCGTCCTTTAGTTGACTTATATCGCAAGGCTGGAGCTGAAGCAGGTTTTACTCCCAATGAATTAAGTGTAGGCATCCATTCCTTAGGTTATGTAGCAGAGACAAAAGATGAGGCCGTATCAAATTATTTTCCAGGCTATGCAAAAAACTTTACCCGTATAGGGCGAGAACGTGGATGGCCAAAGGTTACAAAACAAGGGTTTGACACACAAAATGGTCCAAGAGGAGCTTTGTTAGTGGGGAGTGCCGAAGAGGTTGCCGAAAAGATTCTACAACACAGTGCTGCTTTGGGAGGAATTTCTCGTTTTACCTTTCAATTAGACAATGCTAATTTAACGCATGATCAACTAAAAATCACCATGGGATTGATTGCTCAAAAAGTAAAACCTATAATCAATCAAAATTAATATTTATTTAGTAATAGGTAAAGTTGCACAAGAGGCACAAAATTTGATTCGAGCCAAAAGCCTTGAATGTATCTATATTCCGCCTATTTTTTATATACATTGTTAGCAAAAGTTTTTGTCAACCCAATTCCAATCTGATATCCAGATTGAGCTTTGTCCTTAATAAAAGGTAGAAATGTAGTAAGTCCAATGCTATTAGAATTATTAATCTTGTATTTTGGTGAAAAAGAAAATCCATAATTAAAGAAAACTTCATTATTGGAATAATCTCGTTCGAAACCTATTGTTTCATTTACATAAGCACCTTTTGTATGGGCATAACTTAAACCAATTGGTACTTCAAAATTTAATTGGACTTTATTAAAATTTAACGAATACCCAAAATTAACAGTTGGTATTAATCGCATATCAATATCATCTACTAAATAAGCATTTGGTTCTGATTCTCCTTTAAAATCGAAATAGGCAGTTAGAGCAAAAGAAAGCGTAAAATAATTTGTTTTATTAGACAGCGGTACGATGAATTTGCTGTAGCCTCCGTAATAGAATGATTCATCGCCTGCTCCCAATACACCAATTTCTAAAGAGTTGTTGTTGGTTTTTTAAGCGTATAGCGTGTTACTGATAAACAACAAACCGATAATTCTAATTATTGAATACATAGTCTAATCCTTTTTTAAATATTGTATTTGCAGAACCCGTATGTCCGCTTTTTTCTATTAATTCATTTTTATGCTTAAAATTCGGATAGCTTCTATTTTCTATACGCTCATTCATTTCCTCAAAAGACGCCAGCATAACTCCTCCTTCTAAGGTTCCCATTCCATTATAAAATGTTACGTCTAAGTCAATGTTTTCATTTGCATAATTCTGTTCATATTCGAATATAACACCTGAACCGTACCAATATGATGTGCCACTTGCAATAAATTTATTGAATGGGTTATCTTGCCTATTTTGTGCCATAACATACTGTGTGAATAACCCACCAAAAGAATGCCCAATTAGTGTTTTATTATTTGATGGGTCTAAATTATATCTTGATTCAAGTTCAGGTATCAGTTCTTCTTTAATAAACTGATAAAAGTTATTAGCACCTCCAGTACCGTAATCATAAGATGTTGGCGTATAATCTCGATTCCTATTTTTATTGTTTCCAATAGATATTAAAATAGAAGGTGGCATACTTCCGTTCTGAGTTTTATCGGAAATTAGATTTGCTATAGCATTGAATCGAGTATCACCATCTAAACCAATTATCAATTGATTGGAAGAATCATAGGAATAATTTTCTGGTAAATAAACATAAATAGGATAGCTATCCTTAATAATGTTTGATTGTAGACTAAATTCTTCGACAACTCCAATGACCTCTAAATTCTCATCTTTTGAGCAACTCAAAAGTATAGGTATAAATAAAATATAAATAAATTTTATAATTAAGATTTTCCTACTTTTTATTTCTTCTGTTTGCAATTTTATCTCCTTTTGTTCTTGGCTTGTTATACTTTTTGGCAATTTTAAATTTATATGACCCCCCTAAATTGGTTTTTTTGTTTTTAGCTTTTTTTTCTTCCATTACATAAAGATACCACAAAACCAATCCTCTTGTTTATAAAATTTAATGTGAGGTGTTTCAATGAATTTTCAATTGAAGAATTGCTATTACTATTATAGAATTTCAATAATCATACTTACAGTACTATTAAACTTTATATGTTCTTTTGCTTTTTTTCCAAGTAATAATTTACCAACAGGACTTATAGGAGAAATACAATGATACTTATGGATTTCAATATCACAAGATTCTGCGGCCAATGCAATATAATAATTTCCGTTGTTTGTGTGAACAACTGAACCCAAACTAACTATGCCTGTGTTATGATGGTTTTTAAGTGATCGTAACTTTTGAACCTCCAGTTCCAATGCCAATAGTTGGTTTCCGAGTTTTTCGCGTTCAATCTGGATCATTGCCCTTCCTGTTTCATGCTTATCTCCAGCACTGCTTTTAGTTTCAGAAGTCAATGCTAGTTGTAACTCGTTTTTTCTTTGTTCCAATAAATTCTTTCTTTTTTGAAGATAGTTTTTGCAATGAAAAAACAACTTTTCTTTTATCATAAATAGTTTTCAAAGAGTCTTTCAAGTTAGAGAAATTGTGTGAATGATTTAAACCTGATTTAATAAAGTTTTCTATATGCTTTTTGATAAAATAAAGCTTCTAAAATCTAGCTAAAAAGAACTAAAAGAATTCTCTACTTTTATCGCATGAATAAAAACAACGTTTCCTTTAAATGGGCCTTTAAAGAATTTATATGGCCAAGAAGAAAAATCCTTTTTTTAGGCCTTTTTTTAATCTTGGTTCGCAGTTTGTCTGGATTAGTTCTTCCGTATGCAAGTAAATCATTAATCGATGAAGTTATTCCCTCAAAAGATACTCATTCCCTCACATTTTTATTAGTAGTGGTATGCATCGCTTTATTGTTTCAATCAGTTAGTGCATTCTCACTAACCAGGCTTTTAAGTGTTGAGGCACAACATTTAATTTCAATTCTACGGGCCAAAGTGCAACAAAAACTACTTACCCTCCCTATTAGTTTTTTTGACAATAACAAATCAGGTGCATTAGTTTCTAGGGTCATGACAGACGTTGAGGGTGTAAGAAATTTAGTGGGAACTGGATTAGTGCAATTAATAGGTGGAAGTGTAACTGCCATTATATCACTTATTATTTTAATTCGTATAAATGCTCAAATGACCTTATTTGTTCTTGTACCTGTACTAATATTTGCTGTAATTGCATTAAAGGCCTTTGGATATATTCGCCCAATTTTTAGGGCTCGCGGTAAAATAAATGCTGAAGTCACGGGACGTCTTACAGAAACCCTCAATGGAATTAGAGTAATTAAGGGTTTTAATGCTGAAGCTCAAGAACAAAAAGTATTTGAAAAAGGGGTAGAAGATTTATACCAAAATGTTAAAAAAAGTTTAACGGCTACTGCATTTATGACTAGTTCTTCAACATTTTTGTTGGGTTTAGCTTCTGCTGGTATTATGGGAATGGGAGGGTATTTTATTATGAATAATTCTATGACTTATGGTGAATTTGTGTCCTTTACACTTTTTCTGGGTTTTATGATTGCCCCCATTGTTCAAATGAGTAACATTGGGAGTCAATTAACAGAAGCCTTTGCAGGTTTGGATAGAACCCAAGAATTAATGGGTATTGATGAAGAAAATAACTTAAAAATAAGAACCATATCACTTGATAAAATTAAGGGGAATATCACATTTAATAATATTTCTTTTAGTTATGATGATACCACAGAAGTACTTCGAAATATTTCTTTTAAAGCGCCACAAGGAAGCGTAACCGCACTTGTTGGATCTTCAGGATCAGGAAAATCAACTATTGCAGGCTTAGTGACTGCATTTTTAAATCCTAATTCTGGACAAGTGCTTATAGATGAAATTGATCTATCAAAAGTAGACTTAAAAAGCTTTAGAAGTCAATTAGGCGTTGTACTTCAAGATGATTTTTTGTATGAAGGAACCATTCGAGAAAACATACTTTTCCCACGACCAAAAGCTTCAGAAGAAGATCTTTTAGAGGCAGTTGAAGGAGCCTATGTTAATGAATTCACAGATCGTTTTGAGAATGGCTTAGACACGGTTATCGGTGAGCGAGGTGTCAAATTATCAGGTGGGCAACGCCAGCGGATTTCAATTGCAAGAGCCTTACTAGCAAAACCTAAAATTGTTATTTTAGATGAGGCCACATCTAATTTAGACACTCAAAGTGAAGCTTTTATTCAGAAAAGTTTAGCAATATTAATGCGTAACAGAACTACATTTGTTATCGCTCATCGTCTAAGCACAATCCAAAAAGCAGATCAAATATTAGTCATAGAAGAGGGTGATATAGTGGAGCGAGGAAAACACGAAGAACTTATAAAGACAAAGGGAAGGTATCATGAATTATATACCTATCAAACAAGAATGTAAGCTCATAAATGATTTTAAAAATATTTATCTGTTTAAAGTGTTTCTCTTGTTCTACTTCTCTTTTGAGTGTCAATGTACCGTTTCTATAAAAAGAAATTGAACGGGTAATCTTAAAATAGCCATTTGTTGAGATGTTTCTATGGCAATTTTTTTTAAGGATGACAAGACTAGCCATTATTCCAATTTTAATTAATCATAAAATAATTCATAATCAACAATAGAGTTACGTAAGTTTTTTGTTTTTTAAATTTATGCGAGAGATTTAACCCTCTAAGATTTTTGTTTTTTATTAAGATATAAGACTGCTAAACTAAAAACAAAAAGTAGTCCAGCAGGCAGAAATTTAATAGCTTCATCATCTATTTTAAAATGCATTATAATAGCGCCAAGCATTAAAGTAACCATTAAAGATGCTGCTGGGAGTATGATTTTTTTAATTACAATCCCTAACAAAAGACCAAATGCCGCTAAAACCTTCAATCCCCCAATTATATAGACTACCGTTTCACTAAGACCGTAAGCAGCAAATTCCTCAATCATATTAGTAGCATTTCCCCCTCTGTATATAGTAAAAGTGTTAAAGCGGAAGAACCATACATTCAATACAATTAACGATATGGTTAACATTAAAAGATATTTAAGATTTTTCATTTTGATATTTTTATGCTTTTTATAAAGATAAAAGAATTTATTAATAAGTAGCCTAAAGCTGGCAAACACCGTATTAAATCATCTTTAATTATGATTCTAGTAATAAGTGCTCCCGCCATCATAATTGTCAATATCCCTGAACTAATCTCAACTAATTTAATTTTCTGAAAGCTAATCAGAAGACCGATACCCCCAAAAATTTGAAAAAGGGCAATTAAAAGTCTAAAATCAGAAAATCCAAATCTTTCAAATTCATCTATGTAAAACGGGTCACACAATGCAAAAATGCCATAAAATAAATGTGAAAGGCCAGAAAATATTCGAAATACTTTTAAAGTCATAACGCGAAACTATATCTTCTATTTTGATTATTCCACAGAAATGTTTTTTATAACAAGAAATAATAATATTTTATTGGCTATTTCTGCTGAAGACATTTGTGAAATAAGAAAATTCAGGGTTAAGAACCTAGATTCTAAAGTAATTATTGTTAATAATAACGGTGGTTCAAAAATCCCTACAGGGATATATGATAAAACATTAAATCAAATTTTTCAAAATTGTGCTAGTTTTATGAACATAAATCGTTAAAAAACATAAATTTTAACGATATTGGAAAATCTCACAAAAACTGTGTTCAAAAGACAAATTATATCTAAACTTGGTCTAATTGGGCATATTTTTTCAAGAGATTAAAACGGAAAAGTCAAAAGAATACAACAGAATAAATTAAAATAAAAATGAAAAAAAAAGAATGCGAAAAGTGTAAAAAAAACGTTAGAATGGCTTTTCGCGCATCATACAAGCCAGTTAAAGAATGGGTTTTTCTATGTAATGATTGTCTTATAGAAGTAAGAAGAGATAATGAACATTATCGCTATGGAGGAACATGGAAAGGATAACTTCAAATTAATCACTATTGATCTATTTAATATAGAACGATTTATTTTTAAGTTAAATTTGTTCTCCTAATCTCCAGGAAAGGGTCATTATTTTCATTAGCACTATCTTCTATTCCCAAAAACTAATAAAAGGTTTAAATAGACAAGACAGAGTTCAACAATATAGTCAAACCAAAACTATTTTTATCTCCAAGATCATTAATAAGCCAGATCAATTTTATTCTTTAGACTATAAAATTTTAACGTTATTTGTTGAAAATAAAATTTATATTTTTCAATAATGGAACGAGAAGAGTTGATAAATGAGTTTCTTTTAGAGTTTAAACCAAAAAAAGATCAGAGCTGGAAAAGCTGCTATTTTTTCTCTCACCACTTAAATAAGAAACACAAAATAGCTGTCGAATTACTTGAGGGAATTTCTAAAATCAATAAAGTTGATTATTGGGTGGTACGCTTTAATAACGAAGACCTGGATATTCACGCATTAGCAATGGGCAATCCTTTAGACTTTATTGAAAATCCAGAAGTGATATGGAGTTTAAAAGAGTTTGAAAAAGATAATTTTTAGGTTTTTTCGAGTAACCAATTTTCCCAATTTTGTACATATAGTATCATTAATACATTTTTTAATATGAAAATCAATCACATAATTATTTTATTATTTTTAGTAAGTGTAAATTCTTTTTCTCAGGAAATTGATGGCAATAAAGCTTCGCAAATTTATGAGGTTAGAGGGCTTGCAGCGGCCCAAGTTTTCTCAAAGATAAATTTTGCCTTAGCTCTTATTTATCAAAATGCCAATGATGTAATTGTTTTTAACGATCCAGATTCTAAGCGAATCGTAATAAAAGCAATGGCAATGGTGCCAGTTATTAATTCATATAAGTTAATAAATCCAAAAGATCCAAATCTTTTAGATTATGTTGATTATAACCACGACTATACTATTATTTTAGAGGCAAGGGACGATAAGTTTCGAATTGAAATGCAGTATCAGGACGGGAAATATTATGATTCAGACGGAACAGATTTTAAACTACCCTTTCCCGCTAAAATGGATTTTTTAGCAGCAGACCTTGAGCGTTTTAAGCAAAAAGCTATTGAAGAAACGAATCAAGATTATTTTGAATCGACAAGTAAAAAGAAAAAGGAACTTTATATCCAGTCTCAACCTAGGGTTATAAATAATTATCAAAAGACATTAAAGGAGTATGCTACTATTCTATTTCAATCTATC
>Ga0307998_1000146_pt1 | contig 40806 bp, 19 predicted proteins | sample Davwhametageno37_FD_203147 | JGI IMG/M metagenome (GOLD analysis project Ga0307998, IMG submission 203147) | Marine microbial communities from Davis Island wharf, Antarctic Ocean - #37 | ecosystem: Environmental > Aquatic > Marine > Unclassified | place: Antarctic Ocean: Davis Island wharf... | reverse complement strand
CAGGACGCCCAAATACAATAAAAGGTTGGAAGAAAACTATAGGCTTAAATATTTTTTCACTAAGAAATAACGTGTTTTCTCCCTGTGCCATTCCTTCAAAAAATGTTTCTGTAACGATATACAAATAACTATTATAATATTTTTCTGATTGAGCAACTGTTTCGTTAGCAGCCGGGTTATCTACTTCAGGGTCCAATCCATCATTTACTGTTAACGGTAGCGAGGGCATTATAATGCTGTTAAATTTATCTTCTAGTTCTGGATAGTTGTGAAGGAATTCCTTCTGCACCCATTTTGGATACCACTCGCCGTATCCTGCACTGGATGCACAAGTAAGTATACCTTTATCTTTAATATCATATAATTCTGTTACAACTGCATATCTATGTATAGACGGTCTTCTATTAAGACAAATAAATTTATGTGGCCTATTATCTTTTACACGTGATAATGTTCTGCTATGATGACTACTACCTTTGGTATTGTGACAAGCCCGATAATTAGCATATATTTGGCGCTCCCATGTATTAAAAGTAATTGTTTTGTGTTTTGGATTAGGGTAATAATTTCCAGACATAAAAACTATGCCGTCTGCACTAATATTAAATTTTGTTTGTAGTATACTAGCTAGTTCATCCCACTGTGACCAAGTCCATCCCTCGAACGGATTTAGTATTAATATTTTACACTGCCCGGAGCGAATTCTTTTTATAATTTTTGGATGAATAGAAATTTCGTTAATAATTTCATTAAATTCCCATCGACTAAAAACAATAGGATAATAAAATTTTTCAATCTTAGGTATCTTCGTTGTTTTATTAAAAATTAAGTCAAACTCTTGCCACATTGCATATAAACCCCGGGGTTCATTTTCTGTGTTTAAATACGGTTCTATTGTTTCTCTTTTAAATCCATTTATATAAAATATTTGATCTGTAGCAAGTTCTAAATACACTAATGCTTTATTGTCCATTATGCATCCTTTAATTCTTCTATAAACCGTTGATGGTCTGTTCTTGCAGGATGCTGATATACTGCTTTAAAAAACTTGCTTTGTTGTATATCTAATGGATTTACTGAAATAGGAATGGCTAATTCATCAATAAGACTGTTACCTAACCGTTGAATCGATTCTAACAAGTTGTCATCATTTATATGTACACTAACAGTCTTGTCCCAATACTTGTTTAGATATTTAAAGTCTCTTACTTGTACATAATCCCAGTCTGTACACATTGTCATGTACAAGCCTTCTCTAGCACCGTAGATAGCCCATAGACCGTTTTCTACATCTGCACCTATCATAGTCCAAATGTACAGCCAATGTAAGCAGCGCCAGTGATTGTTTTTAAGTTCGTCTTTACTAATTCTTGCGCCACGGTCAGTTGCAAGCTTTACACCTTCTCTGAAGCCTGCTCTCCACGCTTGTCCAGCAGTTTCGTTGTTATATACATCTGAGTAACAGCTATTCATTTGAATGTACTGTGCGTCCCAGCAAAAGTCTACTTGTGCATGTGCGTTGTTAGGGTCAGCATTTTCGTGTGTGCGCATATTTAACACATAGTCTTTAGGCCAACACTTTAGTCCGCCGTTGCCATACATTAATCCGTTTATTTCGTTTCTGCCGCACCAGCTTATTACTGTGTTTTTTAGATCAGTGTGTTCGTCAAAATCAAGTACTTGATTTAAGAAATCTTCGCGGATTCTATTGTCACCGTCTACTGTAATAAAACGGTCTGTTTCACTTAGTTTAGCACATGCTTTGTGTGCGGCATCGCTGCCATCTACTCCGTGTACACGCTTTGCCCAGGGAACTATTTTGCATAGGTCTGCATAGTTTTTTTCTGCGTTAGGTTCATCATAACTTAGATAGATGATGTCGTAATCGATTGGCTTAAATTTTGCCATTAAATAACCTCGTGTGCGTAACTGTCAAAATATTTTGCTGTGTATATACTTACATTTTGCGGGTCTTCTTCATCTTCGGTACTGAACAGAATAACAGATGTTACATCTGAAAGTAAATCTCCTACTGTAAACTCTAAACTTCTGTATAGTATATTAGGGTCATATTTTGACGTAACACTAAAATATAGTGTTTCTTTAGGATTATAACCACTAGTTTGTAAAAACTTTTTAGTATATGGGTTAAGTAATAAATTCCAGGCTTTAGAAAGTGTGTTTTGTTGTACTATAATATCATATGCTTTCTCAGTCTGCACTTGATATAATCTTTTTCCACTTAGTATTGTTTGTCCATTTTTTAGATTATCAGATGATGTTAAATTTAAACGCATGTCATTTGACTCTATACTATCATCGTCAGCTAAATTAATTTCTAAACAGCTTTTATTGTTGTAATATAACAGAGTAGAAAGTGCATTATAAAAGAACACACTACTTTTATCTTTATTAATTTGTTCTTTTTCTTCTTGTATACTGTATATACTATTATTGTTTAATATAATATTGCCAAGGGAGAGTTTGCTAGTTGTAGGCAATAATTTATTTTCATCTGCATACAAGAGTACATTTCCAATAATAACTGTTGCATTGTCCATTGTAAATTCAGTGTCTGCTGCCGCATCTTCTAATATTTTATAAACATTGCCATTTAGCCATACATGCTGTCCTGCCAAGTGCGATAACTCTTTATACCATACATCAACATGAATACTTGTGTACTCAGGGTTCATAACTGTTTTTGTTACAATATGACTTTGTGTAGGCACTGTAGTTAATAACACATCGTCTACAAAAACAGTGTGTGTAGTTGTATTAAGTTTTGCATTTTTTTCAATATCAGTGTTAAGTTTATAAACTATATTGTTGTACCAAACAAAATCGCCTCGGATATAACTTTTTGTAATATCCCAAAGATAAACATCTAATCCCTGGTATACTTCTGTTAACGAAAGATGTCCTTCTTGTGTATTTTTAATAACAGGTAACTGATAAGTCATTGTAGCAGCGGTGTTATGACTGTCATCATAAGCTACTTCTTTTAACCGTATTTGTTTTAAACTAACATCATACGTTATAGTAAACTCTTCAGTTCTGCGTTCTCCACTAAGAATAGGCAACACTTCTTCGTTTTCAATTTCAAAAACTGTAAGTCCTTCATCAGGCGTATTTTTCGAGCTAATTTTATGTATCTTACCGGTTTCTTTTTCGTAATAAACATATGATATTGTACTAACTGGACCTGCATTAAGTTTTTTAAGTAAAGATTGTAAATCAGACATTTGTTAAATTCCTATATCTCTCAAGTGCAGGCGAGTTTTCTATAAAGTCTTTTTCAGTATAATGTAGTATTCCTGTTTGAGCATAATTGCCCAGTTTAGTGCTACCGTCTTTAGAAATATAAACACCTATTTGATCTTGCCAACTACTATTAACTTCGTTCCAGCCTTGGCAATACGGTTTCATATGTGTAAAACTTGGAAATTTAGAAACCTTATTTGTTACAGCTGACTCGCAGTTTAATATGTTTGTTACGATAGCAGCACATACATCAATACTTACATGCTTAGGACGACTAGTTGCTTTAAGATGCTGTTCATAAAATGTTTCCCAGTTGTTAACTACTAATTCTAACCAAGTATAAAACTCTTGTGCAAATTCGCACTTCTTAAAGTAGTGCAATCCACTAAACAAATTAGGAAGATTGTTATCAATAAACGTTTGTCTATAATAACTAGTGTCAGCAATATCGCCTCTGTATGTTAGTACATTACTAGTAAAGAACATTTCGTAATTAGCTAAGAAATCCCACCATACATCAATGTTTTGTAATACTAACATATCAGTATCCATCACAATAGTTTCATCATAAGGACTAGCGTGGTATAATTTATGTCTGTTTTCAACTTTCCATTCACTGTCTTCGGCGCTGTCGCCAAACGGAATAGGTATAATCTTATCAAAAAGACTTATATACTCTTTTGGCACTTCATCATTTGTGATTAAACTAATGCTTGCATCATTATAAGTGTGTAAACTCATTGCTAATAAAGCAGCTTGTTCTACATAATTATCAGTTGCATTGTTTTGTGCAAGAACTACAATTCCTTTAGTCATTTGCAAACTCCTGATCAATTATTCTATTAAGACTAGCTTTGTTCATTACATGGATATTCTGTCCTGATGTTTTTAATGCCGTGTACTCACCTAGATAATCTTTCTTCTCAACTAAAAACATCATTTCATCTTCGTTCATCTGCCACAACACATCCTTGTCAGTAGTATATAACATGCTGCCTGGCAGTTGTTGTGCAAAGTTGCCTGGCTGAAACCCATTCATTATGTGTATTGCAATACTAAACGCAAAATCATTCCTAAACAACCCAGAGGTTATTTGGTACACTCGCCTGTAATGATTCCATTCTTGCTCAATATGCTTAACTAAGTTAAAGAAGATTGTGTTAGCTTCTGTCTTTCTAAAATACACAACAGTTGCCCAATAAAAGTCAACACTTGTATTGCTTATTTTATCAAATTCACGTTCGTCTCGAACCTTTGCAATATCATCAGACTTTTTGTATATCATAAAATCTGAATCTGACTCAAAGCAAGATGCTAACAAGTTATTCGAAATAACATAATCAGTATCTAGTATTAATGTTTCGTCGTATGGAGTAAGGTCATATATTCCTGCTCTGTTGTTATTTTTAAAACTGGCTGTCTTTTTAGAAAGAGTACCATCAAAGAAATAACGCATGTTAGATTCAGCAGTATAATCCAATTGAATAACTTTATCAAAGTCATCGATACCAAATTCTGATGTTAGATATTCTATACTATCAGTAGCAACCGAAACAGGAATATTTAAATGCTTCTTTATTCGTTTTGCAAGAAATACAGCCTGTTTTATATAATCAATATGTCCGTTATTTCTTGCAATTAAAACTGCGCCTTTACTCATAGTCTACCAATTTCTCTACACTTCTATTCTTTTTAAGGCTATCATACGCAGTGTAGTAATTATTAGATGCAATGGTATATTTGTTTATAATTTCACTATAAAAGTTAGCTAAATCTTCTACCATACACGGAATATTATTATCGTCTGCAATGACAATTTCGTCTTGATCAGCAGATACCATTGTGCTTACAAATGTAATCAGCTCACGGGTAATTGTAAATTGCGAACCGCTGTAAAAGTGTATCAATTCTTCTTGGTACTTTTCTGCTAACAGTCTCTTCTGATTACTCAGTGTTAGCATATAATTAGAAAAGTCTAGTGCTTTTTCTAAACGCTCATCCATAGTTAAACTCCTAGTTTATTATTACTACTAGTATATATTGGATTTAATGATTTGTCAAGTGGAGATTGGTTAAGAAAGTGGGCGGATTGTTGCGCCTTGGGGAATTGAGTTAATAATTACTGCATTATGCGTTGTGCCATTAATTGATATTTGACTATTCGGTGTTGCAGTTTCTATAACACTATTAAATCCGCCATACACAACTTCATCTACTCCGTAGCTTGGATCATTTGGAGAGCCGTCTACAAATTCTACTTTAAATTGTATTGCTGACGTAGAGTTACCTGTTGCGTGTTCTTTTGCAAAAATTCTATATTCGTTATTAGCATATACTGCGCCTCCGTCTCTAGAATATACTCGCTGATAGGCGCTGGTAAGATCATAGTTGCCTATATTAGTACCTGTTCCAACACTTGCATTATTTAATGTCGATTCTGCTTTGAAGCTCGTCGAGCCCATAGCGTTTAATATTGTTTGCCAGTCGACTGTTTTTGCTTGACTGCCAGTATATCCAACTGATGCACTTAACCGTATTTGTCCGCCTGCATTAAAAAAGTGACGCCTTTCAAGTGCAGTATTAAATGTTATTGTAAAAATGTGACTAATTGTACCTGTCCAAGTTGATGAAACCCTGGAACTACTTGCAGTAGGCACGCTGGCGAGATCTAAATTAGCAGCAGCAACAGAAAATCTGTCAGTAAGAATATTATTTCCTAAAGCTATTAATCCTAATATGTACGATTCTTCAATTTTATCTGTTGTTGCTCCGTTAGTATCATAATCGCCTATTACAAATGCATCGATAGCTGCTGCTGCACCTATTTGATGTGAACGCACTCGTATTAAGTCAATATATAAATCTTCGTAGCCTTGTGCTGTTACTTTAGAAGCTGTTGTCGGATCACTTACTGATCGTGTACCGACTACAGCATTTGTACTAAATCCTTGCCCATAGCCATAACTAGGACTGACAACATCAGAAGTGCCAAGCACATCATTTGTGACTATCCTAAGTGCGTTGTATTCATCTGCTAGTACGGTTGTTGGCATCTATCATCTCTTTTGTTATCAATGTATTTATTTAAAAAATAATACAATGTTGGCATGCCTGATTATGATAGCGGTTGTATGTTATAATATGCAGGTGCCGGAACAGTTACATCGCCATTTGCGCGGTAATGCTGTAGTGTACTAGTAAGCGTACCGTCTACGTTGTTATCTACATTGTTATCGAATACTACATCGTTAAATTCAATTCTAAAAGTAATACGTGTATCAAGATCTGATTTAGCTTTAACAGTATAAATGTTACCTGCATAAACTGCACTATACGTACCACTTCCTATTTTTTGATATATGTTTTGGTATGCCGGTGTTAGGTCATAATTACCGATGGCTGTTCCGCCACCAGCTGTTGAAGTTGTTGTATTTGCGCTAAATTTAATTGTTCCAGCTTGTGTGCATAACTGATTCCAGTCTAAACCTTTTGGTGTAGACGCTCCTGTGTTATTTGCACTTATTCTAAGTTCACTACCTGTATTAAAAAAGAACCTTCTAGCATTAACAGATGAAAATGTAACAGTTACTTCATGGTAAAGTAAACCATTCCACGTGCTAGATCTAGCACTTGCTATTGCAGGCTCTAATGCAGCTTGGCTTGTGTGCATTAATGTTTTATCTACTTGCACTTGGGTCATTAATGTTTCAAAGTCTACTACGCCTTTCTTTAAGCCGTCTGGATCAGCACTTGCTACACCAGCATCACTAATAAAAGAACTTGTGTTTTCAGCAACTATGTTAAGATTTTGTATAACTTGAGCAATTCCAATATCGCCAGCGCCTACTTGATGAACTCTTGCTTTAAGAATATCAGCATAGATTGCGTTCATATCAGCTGCTTCAACTACGTCTCCTGTATTATTAACAGGAGCACTAGACACTGATTGTCCGTAGCCGTTTTGTCCTGAGCCGGATCCTAATATGAGTGCAATACTAGATTGTAGATTATTAATTCGTGCTGCTGTAATATCTGCCATTTTTTATACCTTAAGTACGCATTCTACTAATTTCTCTTCTACTGAATCGTTTGACGCAAGTGCAATTCCTACAATTGCTGTTGTAGCAATAGTAGTACATACACCATCTGCCATCGCATAAACTACATCGCCTTTTCTAACTGCACCTTTAACTCTTACAGGTAAACGTCCTTTAAGTCCAATGTATTGTCCATCTGCTTCACTATTCATCATGTATGCTGGATCAGTTGATACAACACCAATACAATGATTACTTGCAACTGCTGGCTCTACTTCATGATCTTCATGACTGCATACTGCAACTGCTGTGCCTGCTGGTAATTCTTCTGCTGTAGTGTATTTTTCTGCTAAGTCAGCATAACGTGCTTGTGTTGCAACACCTTGGAATAAGTTTGCTGCGATATTGCCTGTTGCATCTCTTACTGCAACTGTATTATTAGTTGCGCTTGCACTTGCACTACGGAAATCAGTACCTACTCTTAGTGTAGCTGCTTTAGATGCTTCGCCTGTAAACGCTACTGCGTGTACATTTGAAAAACTTAGTGCTGCTGTGCCTAATGCAAATGTATTATCTACTGCTGGAACTATTCCTGTTGGTACAACTGTACCAACGTGAGTTAATGCTCCGCCGGCAGTTGTAACTTTTAATTGGATTGTTCCGTTGTTAGTAACATTTTGTATTATGCCGTCGTATCCGTTTGCAGCAATTTTAACTTGCAAATCATTAGAATCGCCTATTAGTACTCCTGCATCCGGTACTTCGATTGCATTAGTAAATACTGTGTTGCCGGCACCTGTTTGTACATAGTTTCCTGCTGCAATGCCGCCTAGCTTATCAGCATTTGTTGCTGTGCCGTGGAATCTGTCAGTTGTACTTGTAACGCCAGCTGTTGCGAGTTTGGTATTTCTTAGCGTAATACCTTTGTAGATTCTATCGAACCCTTGTGCAATTAGTGCTGTTTGATTTGCATTTAGATCAAATTGTGTTGGACTTACAACAAATAGCGTTTCATCTTCAATAACACTAGCAATTATTCCTCTTGTAGCACTTGTAGTATCAAGAACTTCGAGGCTGGTCATTTGGGTTACACCTTCGCCTGCGTTCTGTGGTCCTATAAGTATAAAGCTTGTACCGTTGTAAACATACAACTGATCGTTTCCAGTATCCCACCAAAAATCAGCAGTTGCCAATCCTGATGGCTGCGTTGCACCTACTTCTGCGCCGCCTGTAGTTCGCCATTGTGCTCCATCGTAAAACTTTAATTTACTTGTTCCGCTATCAAACCAGACCTGACCGCTAATTGGCCTGCTTGGTTGATTTGCTCCGCTAAAGTTTTCCAGCAAGAACAAAAAGTTTTCATTTTGTATTTCGCCGTAACCTGCGTAGTTTTTTCCGATGAATTTTAAGTCAGTTGTTTGATCAACTGTGCCATCTTCCACTGTAGTTAACAGTGTGTTGTTATATCTATCTATTGCATATGCCATTATTTGTGTAACCCCTAGTGCTATTAGTATTATTTATCGTTTATCTTAGTACGCAGTAACTGACTGATATGACCAAGCAGTGCCGTTCGATTTATAAGTCATTAATGTTCTTGCCGGTGATAGGATAACTGTTCCGCTTGCACCGCCTGCGTCAAAAACAATGTCCTGTACCACTGATTCATTCTGTGTTCCGTTCGAATCAACAGCAATATAGCTTACATTCTTTGCACTTTCAACATCCACACCCTGTACTGTTGCTCCAGCATATGATGTTGTGTGTATCCGTGCTACTTTATTTGTGTTTAGTGCAGCAGCAGGGTACATATCATTTAAGTATATTGCAAGAGCGTTTTGAAGCGCAGTGCTAGTCCCCATGCCTGTAATATCCATACTAAATGCAAGATCTGATGTAGCAATTTCTTCATCTGCATATTCTTTAGTTGCAACTGTGCCTGCTGAAGATTCAGTAACACCTAGTTCTACCGCTTTCTTTGCACTAATTGCTTTACCAACGCCAGTAATTTTTTGCGTGTCAGTAATATTAATATCGCCGCCACCTGTAATTGCTATGCCAGCAGTTGAAGTAAATGCCATATCATTAGTAGAACTAATTACTTTACCATTAATATTAATTTCATCAACTTGTAGTACAGTAAGTGTACCTACTTGGTCTAAATCTAGCGCCTTTGTAACATTTACTAATGAATCATTAGTAAGTTTATTAATTCCGCCAATTTGATAAGTCATTGATGTTGAACTTATATCTATATTGACATTAGATGTCCATGCATCTTGTGCAGTAATCCAAGTCCATGTTTTAGATCCTACATCACTTGTATCTAATATTAAACCTGCATTGTTAGCATTAGTTCCAGTAAGTGTTACGCCGGCTGCTGTCTTAGCAATTTCGATATTTTTATCTTCAACTCGTAAAGTAGCAACGTCAATGCTTGTTTGGTCGCCTTCTACAATTAAGTTGCCTGTACAACGAATATCGCCTTCAACATCTAGTGTATAAGCTGGTAATCTGTTGGTTGTAAAAATACCCACTCTAGCTGTGCTTGCATCTACATAAATTGCGTCTACCGAAATAGCACCAAACGTGCTTGATTTAACTCGTAAGCTTAAATCGTGATCTGTAAGCTGGTTTTCAATATAAAAACGTGGACCAACAACTTTTTGTACGTTATTTTGTGATAGTCCAATTGTTAAACCACCTGAGTTTTGAATTGTTAGTGTACCTGTTGTAATACCTGTTGCAGTTGATGGAAGGAAACTGTCCGCGCCTCTAACTACGCCGCCTGCTGTAACAAGTGCGTTTGCAGAATCTGCAATGCCTCTGTATTTAAAGTTAGCAGTATCAATAATATTCATACCAATGTAAATAATGCCATCTGGATTTGCTGCTGTAACTAATCCTATTACTCGTTGTGCATAAATTGGAGTAAACTCAATACTACTAATTACGGCTGTAAGTGTTCCGCCTACATATAAATTTGTGACGGTACGTGATCTACTCTGCGAGTCAAGTATACTACCAATTTCAAAGCCACTTTTACCCTGTGTTTCTGAGTACTGTGGGCCCATTAGCATTAAATCTGTACCATCAAATGCATAAACTTGGTTATTTAGATTATCAATCCATAAATCGCCTGCAACCATTTGAGGACGAGTGTTTTGTACAATTGGGCCGCCACTTGACTTCCAGACTGATCCGTCGTATACTTGTAATCTTTGATCTGAGCTATTCCACCATAGTTGTCCTGTTAGTGGATTGCTAGGTGCAGCAGTATTGCTAAAATTTTCTAGTAATTTAATAAAGTTTTCGTTAAAATATTCACCGTAACCCGTATAGTTTCTACCAACTAATGTAAGGTTTGTACTAGCTGTATCAATTTGCCCGTCAATTAAGTCTAGTAGCAATGTGCCGTCTGTTTTGTTTAGTTGATAACTCATGTTATACTCCAGTATAGATAATATAATTAACTGCTAAGAATGGATTCATAACATCTATAGGCGCACCTAGTGTCGCATCTGTTTTGATTCCTCCACTCGATGCAATGCCTTGTGTTCCGCCGCCACCAGGTTCAATCGGTAGTGAAATTGCATTGTCGTCGACTGGCTCTCCAGCTCCAACTCTAACACCGTAAAACTGTGTGCCACTAGCGCCTTCTAAATCATGTTCGTGTTCTGGCAAATTGTCAGTGCCTATCGTCTTAGTTTCTGCGCCTGCGTTTCCGCCTATAGCATCAGCAGCAATATTTGCAACTCTGTTTGCGCTTGGGCCGCCCATGTTGTCAAGACCTAGTGCAAATCTGCCTCTAAAGTCTGGCAATGTAAATTTAGCAACGCCATTGTCACTAACTAAACTAGCATCTTTAAAGTTATGCGAGATCGCTAACCATAATTCGTTGTAATCAGACTTAGCAATTTCACTACCATCACATAGTAGCCAACCTGTTGGGGAATCTACTCCACCAAATGGCATCATTGCGCCTGCTGGTACTAATGGAATTGTTTTTAAGAAGTTACGTTTTGTAATTCTGCGAACACCTGTTGATCCTGTGGTTACGTTTAGTAGTAATTCGTCTGCATTGCCTGCATCGTAAGTAACAGTCTTGTTACTAATAAAGCTATCAGCAATACTTATAGCAAAAGTCTTTGTGCTTCCGCCAGTTTGCCCGTCAAACTCAAAGCTATTTGGAGCAACATCACCGCTTAGTGTAAAAGTTGTAGCACTTGCTAGTCTGTCTGCGCTGCCTGCTCTTCCGCTAACTGTGCCGCTTACGTTGCCTTGGATATTTCCAAAGAATGTTGTAGAATGTATTTCTGCATATTTGTTAATTGCTGTGCCAATGGTTCTTGTACTGTTTGAATCAGGTGTAATATTGCCTGTTTGTAATATGCCGTTTATGTCTACGTTGCCGCCGACATACGCATTAAGTGCAATACCAATGCCTCCTGTTGTTGTAATACTGCCGGTGCCAATTGATGTAGAATTTTCAGTACTAGTAAGCTGTAATATACCTGTTTCAGCTTCTCCTGTCTTAGGAGATATCTTAATGTTACCTTTAACATCAACTGCTTGTTCTGGAGCAGGGTTATTAAATCCAACATTGCCGCTACTATTAATACTTATAATAGTAGGAGTTAGATTGCCATTACGCATCCTAACATCAATACTCGATCCGCTTGTGTTATGTTGTATAACACCAGTTTCGCCATCAATGCCTAGACTTAACTGTCCGCCTGTACCAATTTTAATGCCATCGTTACTCTTAACACTTAATTGATAATCTGTACTACTTGCAGCGTTACCTCTTAAAAAGTTACTTGCTGCAATTGATACGTTACCAACTACTAACGCTTCTGCTTTTTCAGCAGTTCCGTAATATTTTAGTGCTTGTACGCCAATAATTGCTTCATCAGCAATATTCATGCCAGGATTAATTCCAGTTCTAAAACCTTTAATCGACACCTTTGGAATGAAACTTTGGCTACTAATAATAATTACTGGCTGGTCTTCAACTCTAATTGATAATACATTATAAGTTATGTCATCTGTGCCTACAATTGCTTGTGCTGTAGCTCCAGTTAATAGTCCGTCACTAAAGTCCGGGCCTACTAATACCCAAGCACTGCCTGTAAACAAATATAGCTGCTGACTTTCTGTGTTAACCCACAAGTCACCTGCACTACTGTTTGCTACAGCAGGTGCTGCACTAGCTTTTTTAAGTCCGCCACTAGCAACCCAATTTGTGCCATCATACACTTTAAGCTGATCTACGCCTTGCGTAGAGTCATACCAAAGTTGTCCTTCTACTGGACGTAACGGGGCAGTAGTATTTGCAAAATTTTCTAATATGTGCAGAAAGTTTTCATTTACTGCTTGACCGTATGCTGTTGTTCCTCTACCTGGAAAACTTAAAGTAGTTTCACTGTTGAGCGTATTATCTGCAACAACTATTGTGCCTTTATTAACAGTGTCAGTATAATTTATTATATATGGCATATTTTATCCCTTACCCTGCCAAACTTTGTACACGTACAGTGTAGTCAATTTGTATTAATCTGTTAAGTGACTTTTGTACTGGGTGAAAAATAACATGTGTCATTAATCTTCCTGTGCCAGAAGCACTATAACTGCGCAAGCCTAATTCGTCAAAAACATACGGACTGTCTGTTGCACTTGCAGTATCAAATGCATCTTGGCCGTTAGGCTCACCGTAATCAAGTAAGCAACTTACAACAATATCAGTATAATTTGTTCCGCTAACATGCCTAGTTTCTAGCTTATTTCTTGCAGGATCAGTGTTGTTTACGCTTCTGTCATCAACAACCTTAGTATAGGTTTGGTTGTATAGACTTGCATTAGTTCCTGTGCTATTAGGTGTTAGATACGTGATAATACCAGTTGGATCAACGCTCGTGCCGCCGTTTCCAAAGCTCATTTCATATATAAATCCTGCGCCAGCATTAGACAAACTTTCAGCAAGTGCAATACTCATATTTTCATAGTGAATTGCATTGCGCTTGTCAATGTATACCTTTTGTGATTCAGGGTCAAATATCTTAATATGTCCCTGAACTAATACTCCGTTTGTGTCTTGCATGTTATCGCTCATATGTTTTTTCCTATACTGTATTTATTCAGGTAGCTCAGATGTTCCGGCACGTAAGAATCTTGCAATGCTATTTTCTGTATCACCTAATGATGTACCGTTTGTAGTCCAACTTTGGCCCACTTTTTTCACTACTGTTACTCTTGTATTCTCTGCAGGTGTTGCTAGTAATGTAATTGCATTAGTATTAGCATCAAATGTAAAGTCTGCTACAACTATAGCATCTCCTTCTGGACTATCTAATGCTGTTACAGGGTTAAACACATCTAACGTAGTCTTACGCATACGTACACCTGCCGCAAACACTTCAATCTCATTAATCGATGCTACTGGGTAGCCAATCTCAAACGTTGCTGTAAGACCGTCTACAGTAGCTTTTGGTACATTATAAGCTAAAGTTTGATCTTTATATGGAACAGTTTTACTTATGTTCTGATCGTACACCTTGGTATTAATTGTGTGTGACGATTTAACACCAGTGCCCAATGTTCCTCTACGCAACTGGCGCAATGTATTTTGTTGTTTTACAAAATACTCAATACGTTCGCCGTTAATAAAGATTACACCCGGTAAATTTTGTCCTTTGTTTGGTTCTGCTAACTCACTTGCATCGTCTAATTCAATTCTTAAATCATAATAATTTAAATCTTGTGCTAGTTTAGCAGGTGCAGTATCTAAACGCTTGAAGTGTGTTCTGTTTAACATATCCTTGAACTGTCTATATGCAAACTTAGATGTACTAACTGGTGCAGTAAAGTGAATAATGTCTATGACATCGTTTGCTGCTGGCTGACTAACTAACTGCACTTTTAATTTATCATCAGTTACATAGTAGTCTACGCTAGGCGTTAGCAACTCTCCGTTTACACTTACCCATACATACTGTGCATCAACAGCAGGCTTACGTAAAGCAATTTCGCCAACTGTTAATCTGTTATATGTAATATAATCAACATCTGCTTCAATTAAAGTAGTTCTTGTTACTACTTCATAATTAATACGCTCGAGACCTAGTAAATCATGATTAGTAAATTGAATTACTTCAACAACTGCGCCATTTGCAGGTGCAGTATCTAAAGTAACAGTAGTTCCGTCAATTCTGTAATCTCCATCTGTAATTACATACATTTCAAGTAAGTCGCCTGGAGCACCAATTTCGTCTGCAAGTATAATACTACTGTTTGCAATTTCAAAACGCCATTGTAGCGGAGTTGTAATTGAAGCCCCATTTAAGAATACCTTAACATCAGAAACATCAAGACTACCTGCTGGGATTTGGAATATCTCCATTGGGAATTCTCTTTGGCTACTTGCTGGGATTGTATACTGTATATTATATCCTGCATTTAATATAGCATTGTCTACTTTAACAATTATATTATGTTCTGAAGGAATAGCATATAATGGTGCATTTGCCAGTGTAAACACAGTGTCAGTGCCGTTGCCAGCAAATGTATCTTTAGTAATTTGACTATAATTAACTTGCGTATCTGCTGCGAATACAGTGTAATTAACTACTGCACCAGTAACAACAACTTCTGCAAATCTAATAACTGTCTTAGGAGTTGTTTCTGACTTAAATGCTACAACTGGTTGTTGCACGCCATTAATGCTTGCATAAACATTTGTGTCTGCTTCCCAATCAACTGTTGTTTCAAAATCAGTAGTTGAATCATCTCCAAACAGTTGTCCAAAGTCTAGTATGTTTTGTGTACCTTGTGCAACTGTTACAATATTAAGTTCTGCTCCAATAGTTGCAGAGTCTAATGTTATAGTTTTATTAATCCAATTAATTGTATAGTTAGTTTGTGGTAATATAACATTGGCAACTTTTACAATAACTGCATCTTTACTGTTTGGTGTAACACCTAAGTCGTAAGTTAATGTACTATCCATAGTATAACTTTGACTATGAATAATTCCTTGTCCTGCACTATCTCTTGTAAACACTTTAATGTCTAATGTGTCAAGAATCTGTCCAGGAACTACTTCTTCAGGGCCGCCACTTGTAGTAGGAGTAACAAATCCGTCACCATCTACAATAATTTCTTCTGCACTAATACCTTTTGCAGTCGAGTAAGCTAAGTTTCCTCCGCTTAGTGCAGTATCATAACTGTTAGTATCAGGAATAACACTACCATCACTTGTTGATTTTCTTACAACAAATATATCGTTGTCTAACAAAGTTATTTCTAAGTCTTGTACATATATTATGTCGGTTACGCCATCGCCTGTAATACTATTTGTAATAGCATTTACATTAGTTGCAGTTCCTAAACTAAAGTTAGGATCGTCAATTCTTACACCGTTTTTATAAAGGTTATAAACAACTCCGGCTACTAGCGGAGCACTTAACTGTACTGCAATTGTCGAGCCGTCTGCTGTAAATACTTCATCTTCAAAAGTACTATCAAACTCATCCCAATTATCTGTATACCAGCCTGCTGTGTCAAATCCAGCTGGACCATCAAAGTCAAAGCTACGTACTTCAACGCCACCGTAATCTACGCCTGTCATTAACTGTGCTAAGTCTTTACCGTACATTCCTGCAATTGGATTGTAAGCAAATTTAACTCTATCTTCAGCACTTAGCATACTTAAAGGGATATTATAGTCTATTCTTACAACTGCATTTACTTTTGGGGGAGTTGTGAATAATACCTTACCCTGCTCTCTAATATAAGTTTTGTCAGTATTTTCGATATTCGCAAATGTGTATTTGCTGCGTAGCTGTAAAATATTATCTACATATACACTAACCTTTTTAGTATCTAAATCCATTGGCCACTCTAGGAAGAATCTATTTTCAAATCCTGTGCTAGAGAATGTTTCAGATTTTAAAAGTGTAGTAAATGTAAATGTTCCACTTGTTCTGTCAAACTTAATTTTAACACTTGGACTTCTTACTAATCCGTTACCTAAAACAGCAGTTGCGATTGCAGGCGTGCCGGTTGCTGTTTGTGAGCCTGTTATAACAACTGTTGGCGCACTTGTATATCCTGTACCAGAATTTGTTACTTTAATATTAGTAATTTTTCCATAGCCTAAATATGCTTTTGCTGTTGCGCCTGTTCCGTTGCCGCCAATTAAAGTAACAACAGGTTCATAAGTGAATCCGCTGCCGCCATTGCCTATTTTAATTCCAGTTATTTGATAACCATGATTATCATTCCAGTTTTTTCTAGGATAACTTGTAGTGTCTAAGTTTGCTCTTTTAATTGTGCCGTCTACAATAATTGCTCTACTCGGATCAATTGTGTTAGTAATACTATTATATACTGGAGGTAAATCAAAGTCACTAACACTACTATTTGTAGGATCTATTGCATTGTATTCGCTAACAAATTCTCTTAGCTTTGTTGAGTAAGGTTTAAATTCTTCAACAAAGTCTTGGTAGCTTGCAAGATTATCATTATTAAATGTTATGTCTTTTTGATTTAATGTTTCTCTGTTATGTTTTGCTTTAACAAAACTTGTTTTAAACATCCAATCAACTGATTGCTGTTCTGACATTACATAACGCAATGCAGCCATAAACAAATTATTATATTCAACTTCTAACTCGCCTACAAAAATATTATCCCTAATAGTTTCGAGTATAATTCTTAATTCTACGCTTGGGTTATTATCATAAAAATTACTATCAAAGCTACGGTTGTCAAAGCCTACTGTATTCTTACTGTAATCGTACAACGTATCTTTAAATTGGAGTGTGCCGTTTTGACGTCCAATAGTATCGTAATTAATTGTATAGTCTTCAGTATCTTGATTATCTACTTTTATCATTAATACCCAGCCGCCAGTTCCTACTGTTTCAATTTTTACAATATTACCAATCTTATTTGTTAGACTAGGCAGTTGATATGAACCTGCTATAGTGTCGTTAATATTTGAGAATTGATTATACCCTGTAGCATACCAGTCAGCATAATTCCAATACGATGCTACATTGTAACTTTGTAGTTTTTTTCTATACCATGCTGTTCCGTTCCACGAATACAATGCCCATTTGTTTTGTATACTTTCGTCTGCGTTAACTAACACAGTAAATGGACGTACAGTAATACTTGCAGTTGCATCATATCCGCTGCCTGCATTAGTAATAGTAGCTGAAGTAATTTGGCCTAGGTTATTAATAGTAATATCAAATTCTGCTCCAGTACCGTTACCATTAACCTTAAAGCTAGGAGCTACTTTATAGCCTCTGCCTGCATCAGTAATGTTAATTCTTGATATTCTGCCATTAGTAATTACAGGCGTTAGTGTGGCAGGTGTAATTTTGTTTGTACTTACAAATGTAAGTTCAGACAATGTGTCTGTTGCTAAATCATAAGTTTGTGATATTGCAGTTGGTGCAACATCAAGTTGAGTTAATTTAGAAATGTTATATTGGTCAACTACAAGATTTTCAGCTAACTTTAAATTTATTCTTTCAATAGTCTGTTTTAGTGCTTCAAATCTATTAGCAAACATACTTTGTCTTGGACGATTTTGTACACCATAACGATTTTTAACGGATATAGTTGGATCTGGAACAATTCTATTATTGCTGTCGAACCCAATTAAACTATCAAACCATTTGCGTTCAATATCTGCATCAGGCTTACTTGTGTCTAATCCATCTGATATTAGTTTATACTGGCTGTGTACATTTTGTACTTTCTTAGGTCCTGTTGAATACTTAATGTTTAAAACTAAGTCATTGCTATTAATAAACGTGTCGAAGTTATTAAGTACAAACTTACTATCTGAAAGTAAACTTACAAACGGATAACCTTGTGTTCTTGGATTCTCAATAAGTGCCGCAACATCACGGATACTTAACTTTCTGTTTTCCATTATAGGTACAGTAACTTTATTAACTACCCAGAAGTAATATACATTGTTAAACGTTTTACTAACTTCGTTATATATTATTTTAGTTGAATACCTTTCATCGCCAAATAAACTTGTGCCACTAATTTTAGCTGTAAGTCCGTCTGGAGTATCTGCTATACTATCCCACACACTAGGAATAAAGTTACTTTGTACCCATTCAAATACATCAATTCTACCATCAGGTGTTAATTTATTCCAGTTATTTTTCTGGAATGTAGTTGAACCTTGGTATGCATGAGCAAATTTAGCAGAATTAATATTCCACCATACTTGACCAACGTGTGTCTCACACCACGCTCTATTAGGATCAACTGAATTATCTAAAAGATTACCTGTATTATATACAGCAGGATCAAACGGAGTTTTAAATGTAATTTCTTGATCCGCTGGACCAGCTATTTTACCTTGTACTGGATCAATATAATCAATATAGCTTACAATGCTGTTTTCTCGTTTGTTGTATAAGAACATGCCTCGAATATTATCTACATCTACTGGGGTAATGCCTTCGCTAATAACGTTCCATGCAAATGTGTTTTTATTTTTTCTAAAGTCAAGTAGCTGTCCTTTATTGCCGCTTGCGTCTTCTACAGCGCCAACTAGCTGATCTGGCATGCCAATATAAACGTGGTTGCCGTTAGCATAAATGTTCTCGCCGAATGTAGTTTGTGTTAACGGATATGTAAACTGCTCTGAATATATTAAATTACTATTAATATTTTCGTATACATAAACAACGCCCTTGTCGAGTTTAATATTTCTAAAGTTTGTAAACTCTCTATCAAAAGTTGTTGTAGTATCTTCAGTTGCAGTGAATACAGCAACGTCAAACGTTGTCGGAATTGTTTGATCACCGTTTAAACTTGATACTACTAAGTTATCAGTTCCAAAATCTAAGCCAAATCCAAAGCCTTCACTTTCTTCGTTATTTGGTGGAGTTAGTGTTTGTGTTAAAGTAAATGTACCAGCTGCTTGTGTATAAACATACACAACGCCTTGATTAACTTTATTTGTATCAGCTAACATTGAACTAATTGCAATCTGTGTTCCTGCAGGATTTAATACAACTTTATCTGCCCATGCTGTAACATTATCTGGTGCAGCTATTATTTGATCTAACTGAAATTGGTTTCCAACTGCGCGATAAATTGCAAGTTTTGTATTTGTTGTACTTGTATTATCAGTTTGTGTACTAGTCACAACCAGTACTTGCGCATCACTACTAACATCGAAGCTCTTACTAAACTCTATTATATTTTCAATAGGATCAAATACAGATTCATTATAGAATGCATTTGCAGTTAAGTTTGGCAAGTAACCTACATAATCAACATCAGTTGTAACGCTTGACCATGAGTTATTTGATGCACTTGGAACTGCTGCATTAATTGCTATGTTAGTTTTTGCTTTCCATAGTGCATTACCTTGTACAACTATATTACCTGATCGATAAGTGTATGTATTGTCAAATGTTCCGCGATAGTTTGCATCTTTGCCGTGCTGCCAGCTAATTTTATTCCAGTATATTGGATCAAGTATAACATTTTGTATTGCTGTTGTTACTTTGCGGCAAATATAATAATCGTCTTTATATATTACAATGTCGCCAATTGCGTATGCTCTTATTTGATAATCGCCTTGGAAACTATCAGATGCAGTTGTACCATGACGGAATATTTCAATCGAGCCTGGCTGCGATCTTCTGCCTGTTGAGTCAGTTACTTGTATAGAAGTGTCACTATTACTACTAACTAATAGCGTGTAAAAGTTTCCTGTTTGTACTATTGCAACTTTATCACCAAAGTTTCTATTTGCTGCTCTATACTCTGATATTAATACATTTTGGAATCTGTAAGTGCCGTCATTTAATCTTCTGTAAATTGCAACAGCACCTTCGTTTGCTACAGTTGGACTTGTTCCTGTTGCGTCAGCAGGGATATTATATACTTGTGTATAATCTTTGTTTAAACTATATGGAGGATTTGATAATCGTTGGACGCCTGCTTCTGTAGTTTCATCAAAGAACCAATATTCTTCATCAACAATTGTTGGTGTGGTAACAATATTAAAGTTACTACTATGTTCGAATACTACTAATTTGCCGACTAGTGATGTGCCTAGCACAATGCTGTTATTAATATCTGTTATGGTACCAATTGTACGGTCAGCATCTGTCGCGCCACGTAACGCAACACTTGCCTTTCTGCGAATCTGGAAACGTCCAATATTTGATTGTTCTATCCAGCTGCCTGTTGCAATTTTTAGATAAACTCTCACAGCGTTAAAGTTACGTTTTATAAACACAACTTCAGCAGTACTTGTACTAATTGTTGTTAATGCCAAGCCTCCTGCGCCGTCTCGAGGTGTTTGCACATCTTCAAGAATATCACCAATTTGTGGTTCAAATGCAAATCCTTGAAAGTCAAATTCTGTTAATGTAAAGTCAATATAGCCGTCCCATAGATCAACAACGGTTTGTTGCTTGTTTAGAATATCATATGAAAATCCGGGGCTTGCAACATCAATTACTCTGTTTTCAAGATTGTACAAACGGAACTCTTGTGTTTCACCAATTGTTAAATAATCACTAAATGTCTTACCTACTCTAGCTACCCATTTATTACTTGGTAAATCTCTTTCAACGCCATCTTGTGCGTCGGCACCTGCAGGATCTCCTCGATATGATAGTTGCTCGATGTAACTTGCTTGGTTCTTGTTAGTTACATATACACCAATTGCGCCAACAGTATCTTGAATGTTATAGTATTCGTTAAGAGCTCTTACTGATCCTTGTAGTTTAACATCGGCATATACCAAGCCTCGGCCGGTATCATAATAGACACTATTATTCGAATAACTAAATCCTGTGCTAATCATCCAGTAGCCATCTATGGCAGTACTAGTAGCATAAGTCGATTCTTCTGTGTAAAATCCTACAAAATCTAATTCATTAATAAACATTTCACCAGTAACATTAAATACACCATTTGTGTTTTTAACATAAACAACTGCACTATCTCTACGAGATCCTACATATGCTACTTCTGCACTAGCTGTATCAGTTGTTACTATAGATCCCACAACTGGTAATGATACAAACGTGTCAATAAAAAATACATGGTCAATTTTTTCAACAATCGTATGATCTTGACTTATAAACTCTGGTGTTAATTCTGGAATTAAGCCTTCAAAAGGAATAAAAGTATCTAATGTAGGATACGTGTAACTACGTCTGTTCCAGAATAAGTTAATTGTATCGCCGGCTGTTGTGCCAATATACATATCTTTAGGAGCGCGGACTAACATATGAGTTGTCGAATTTCCTGGCAACCCTGCATCACCTGCAACTAACAAGTTTAAAGTTGTACTATCAGAATCTGCTGCACTTACAAGATTTACATATGTATCAAAAGTACTAAATGGCTGATTTGCAATCTGTGGAAGTATCGACCTATTAGTTTTCCATAAACTTTCTCTATACCGTACAATGTTATTTTTAGTATACACAGCGTTTGGTTGGAAGTCAAATGTGCTTGCGCCCGTGCTTGCGTCTGTTTTATAAGTTAGTTTAGTCTTAACATTACTAGCTTGCGGAATACCTACAATAAGATATTCTCCGTCCGGTGATACTGCAACACTTTTTCCAAAGTCAGAATCTGCAATAGCAAACAAGTCATTATTATCTATAATAATTTCTTGGTCTAATAATAAATTAGACTGTTCTCTTGTTCTACGGTATACTGAAACTTTGCCGTTTAAGTCATTTGGTGCTGATACAAAAACATTAGTATTGTTTTCGTTTACAGCAATACTATCACTAAACCCTTGATCAGTACTGTCATAATCTGAAGGATTTGTAATTGCTTGAGAATTTAAATATACAGAATTATTTTCTAATACTGCCCATTCACTCTTATAAGTATCAATCCATAATCGCTGTTTACTATAAATATCTTGATTTGTTGCAGCATTAATTCCTGCAACATTACTTACTCGTATAGTTCTTAGAGCAGACATTGCAAAACTTCTATTATCTTCAATTGTAAAATAAGAAATGGTGCTGTCAATAGGAACTCTTATTTGTATTTTATTAAGATTAATATTATCAACTTCATATAATCCATTAATACTATACTCTTGTGCGCCACGGACGCCAACGTAGTCGCCTGCTGCAAATATTCCAGTTACCCACTTATCTAGTGTTAGTTCTACTAAACTTAATCCGTTAACTGCAAAAGTGGCAGCAACTGTGTCTGCACCAACTACATTAACAGTTCCTTGTGTTAGTTGCATAACTGTCCAGTTCTTATTGTCTGTGTCAGTTACCCATATAGTATCACCTAAACTAATTTGGTTAGTATCAACAGTTGCAAGGTCTTCTAAATTGCCAACAATAAAGTCAACATCGTCTTCGTTAGTATAGCCGCCAGTTCTAATATATTCATTAGTTAGTGTCTTAGTAGGAAACGGTGCGTGAGTATATCCTGCAGGCTTGTCAAATACTTCGTTTGGTTTAATTCTATAAATCTTATCAAAGTTAGTTTCAGGTATAGCGTTTACAAGCTCAACTGCTTGCGGAGACTCTTGGATATCATCTTGCAGCAAGTTAAATTCAACTTGCTCAACATCATCAACTGCACCATAACGACCAACTTGTATTGCCCATTCTTCGTAAAATTCTAAGTTATCAGCAGTATTGCCAAGTGCATCAAACAGTTTAGTAAACACATTCATTGTGCCTTTGTCTGCAATTGCTCCTCTGTAGAATTTAAACTGACTTACATCATCATTAATAATGTTAGCAAGGTACTGGCGCTTTTGATAACCTATCAAATGCTGTGCCATTTTTTGCTGCTCAGTATCAAAGCTATCTGAATCTAAATCATAAAAGTCCGTAAACTGTGTAACTCTGTAATCAAAGTTAGTCATTAACTGTGACTCAGGCTTTTCACTTAACTGATACCAGTTAGTTGAATTAAAGTTCTGTGACCCTGTAGCATTTATTGTTGCCACATAGTAATATTGCTTGTACTTTACAATATCGCCGATCTTATAATCTTTCCACTGAGTCCAATCTGTAAAGCTTGCATCGTCATATACAAATCCTGGAATATTTAATCCGCCATTCCAATCATCAGATCTGTAGCCGTTAACGCGGATTCGCTCTTGTCTATAACCTGTGCTTGGATTATAAATTGTGTCGTTAAAGTCTGTAGTATTATCTATTAATACAACGTGTTCTTTTTGTATTAACGGTAAAGACACATGGTATAAGCCTTCGTCAGTGCCAATAGTTTCGATACCAAAACTATTTTGATCTCTTAACATACTATTAAATTCTGAATCTAAAAATAAACCGTCTGCTTTAAGAATACTGTATCCGTAGAAATCGTCTTTAATATTATCAACTATAACATAATCTTTTTGGAATTCTAATAAGTTTGCGCCCGGACTTAATGCAATCAGTGAGTTGTTTGCCCAACCTTGTGTTGTCCAGAATAAGAACTGCTTTGCTGCTTGCTTCCAGTTTTCAACTTCGTTAGATCCAGAAGTTACATTCTCAAAACTAAATCCCATCTCTTGTTGTCTTACATTGTAGCCTAAAATAAAGTCAACGACATCTTGTGCTGTAGTAAAGCGTGTTCCATATTGGACTCTTTTAAGGGATACAGTATTAAAATCTTTCTTAAATGCTGCTGTTCTTCCGCCATGAAGAGGGCGTACTGGAAGCTTAACTATATCGTTAGTGTTAAACGTTGTGTCACTAGTAAAAGAAGTAATAACTCTGTAATATGCATTATTATGCAATATTACTTCACCGCTATTGTAGTCAGCATTAGTATCCCAAAGAACTAGCTTTTCAGCTATGCCGCCAACTGTTACAATATTTGCAGACGACCCAGTTAGTGCTTCATAATATTCAAAGTATGGCTTTTCTGAATTGTATCCTCTTACAATATAACCTAGTTCAGCTCGTTCTATAATAATACCACTGTATATTGCTAGTTCAGTAGGACTACTTGTATTTAAAAATACTTGATAGTTTTCTTGTGGGACAAATATACCGTCTTGTGTTAAAGACTGAGTTGGTGATCTGCTGTCTAGTATCAAATTAAACTTTTCTTTACTAGTAAATCCAGCAATCTTAACACCAATTTGGTTGGTAATTAGCGACAAGTCAGTTTTATAACTCTTATATACTGATAATATATCACTTGCTACAAGGTTATAAATGTAGTTTACTAACCCTGCTGTATTAATTCGTGTAGCTGAATCAAATGTGTTTGGCAATGTTAAATCTTTAATAACAATAGGAGCATTTGTATCTATGTTAACCCATTGATTTGCTAAATTCTTAGATATCCTAGAAACATCAAATCCTAAGCCCATTGTTTTAGCAGGTTTATTTAACAACATTGCAGTTAGTACAGCAAACGGATACTCGGAGCTTCTGCGCCACGCATTTTCGATTGGTGCATGATCGCCGAATTTAAAGTTTTGTGTTGCACTTTGTATCTGGAAATCTTTAGCATACTTACTGTTTATCGGCGATAGCAATTTACCGGTACTATCAACTGGTATACAGTTAGTTAATCCAGGGCGAGCATAGTTGAGATCAATTCTAGTATTAAGAGGATCTGCGATGCGACCTACTTCTAAGTCTTTCCACAAAACTAAGTTGTCGCCAGTGTACGGAGCAGGTCCGTAAACTGTGTTCCACCAAGATGGCTTAGTGGAGATGCCAAGCATCTCCCACGGATGGCTGTGAGGACGGGCAGTATCAAATGCTCTAGAATACATGCCTCTCCAGAATCCCGGGTTTATATTACCGGCTGGTGAAGTAGTATCCTGATAGTTAAATGTCCAATTATTAGTTCTGTCGTAGAACGTATTGTTTGTATAAGGTTGATTGTTTAAATTTTGCTGCAACCACTGCGTAAAATCACCAAGCAACGTATTATCTATTTCAGTTTTAGTAAATTCATTAACTCTAAATTCTCCACCGATGAAAGTATTAACATCTAACCTATCAGTTGAATATTCTGCTTTAATATTATTAAAAATTCTTTTTTCTAGTTCTAATAGTAACTCGTCTCTAAAGTCTTTATACGCTTTAATATAGCTGCCGTCATGGCCCTTAATAAAAGCAACGCCAACTGAGTATTCAGTAACTTCGATATTGTCATTGCCGCCAAGTGTTGCGCCAGCTGTAGGAATATAAAATATTTTATTCATTCCTGTAAATACATGGGATTTCGATGCAGTACCTGCGCCTGCTGCACTTTTAGCTGTGTACACAGGATAAAACCAGCCTCTAGTACCAGTTGCACTGTCTTCGCCATATACTTTAAATGGGCCAGTAGTTGTTGGCTCAGCAGCAAGTACAGTATCGTCAATAGTTAGCTCAGGATAATACTTTGGAAATAATCCCAGTTTACTAGGAGTAGGAGCAACGAAGCTACCATCAGTATTATTATATTCGTGTATTTCAATTAAATCGTTTTCTATTTGTCCAGCTTCGATTGTAACATAGCCAGCAATATTAAAATTATAATCTTTCAAATAAGTTAACTGTGTACCATTTAAATATACAGTTGTGCTTACTGCGCTCAGTTTAGATAAATTAAAAGTTCCAGTAATTGGATACTCTGTTGTTCTTTTATCTAATATAGTATACGCTATTTTATTAGATGCGCCAGCAGGCAGCATGTCTGAGAAGTAAAAAGGCTGCGACTTTAATTTATCACTATTAATTGTTTTTAATATAAGGTCAACATGTTCTTTAATAGGACCGTCATATCCTAATGTTGCGGCGGTGTCTAAAAAAGTCTTCTTAAATCTTGAATATTCTTTTTTAGAATATTTTAACGCTTTTACAATGTTGTAATCTTTATTAGTTACGTGATATAGCGGTAAGTTAATTGGGCCGCTGTGTTTAACAAAGCGTTTACCAAATTCATCTAGGTCACCTAAATCACGCAAGTTACTTGATCCTAAGTAATTACCGGCATATCCTGGAATATCTTCTAGCATACTATCAACGTGATCTATTACTTCACCAAGTGTGAATTGGTTAACATCATCGTTTAGAGGATTGCGTTCTAAGTTATACGGAAACTCGTAATAGCCATTAGAATTTTTAATAGCTTTACTATCTGTCTTAATTTTAATAACATCAGTGGCTACTAAATCTTTTACAAATGTAATAACTGCATTGGCTTTAGTTTTATCAATTGTGTAATCAGTAGTTATTAATTGTAATTTGTTATTGACAAACACAACTACTTTTAAATCTGCAATACTACTCGAGTTATCGTAGACATTAATTTCAAAGTTATTAACCTGAATGGCAGTTGCAGCATATTCGTTTATAACATACTGTTTACTAATAGTAGGCTTGCTACTAAATCCATTTACATAAGCAAATTTAGTAAGTGAACTATATTTCTTTAAATAGCCGCCATTAATTTTTTGTGTGTATAAATTATCATCTGTTTGGTAAGTAAATGTATCTGACAGTAAGTTAAAATCAAATACAATATCACCTGAGTTATTAATAGACTTATAATCTAGTGCAAATCCTAATTCAGTGTCTACCGTTCCTGTGCCTACAGCATATGAAAATAACTTAGTACCGTTAAACGTAGTTGATCCATAATAAGTTTCATTGCTGTAGTTGTTACCATTTGTGTCGCATAATTCAAATGTAGGAGCTTGATTACGTGTTGTTTTTTCTTGTGCAGTAGTCCACTTAGCGTTATGGTAGTGATAACTCTTACCTGCATTTTTTACACCTTGTGTAATTAACACTGTTTCAAGATCGATAGGTAATGTATCAGTAGTTTCAATTAAACTAAGCTGTCTGTTACTTCCAATGTTAACAAATTTAACTTGGTATATTTTTCCGCTTACTAATGCATCAGTATCTGCTGTGAACAAAATACGCATATTATCAGCAAGATTAATGCCGTCAATATTATATCCTATTTGTCCTTCAATAGTACTAAACACATCTGTAGTAAATGTATCAATTAAGTCAACATCTTGTTTAGCATATGCTCCGAAGTTGTGTAGCTTTAAGCCTGCTTCAAATTCTATAATAGGACGTTTCGCTCTATTTTCTTCGTTAACATTTCTTGTTAAATTATTAAGTTCAAAACTCTTTAAAATTACATCTTTGTGGTGCCATCTGTTGTAGCGACTCCAGGCGTTTCTGTCTGGTGTTGCGCGGTTAATGACAATGTAGTCTTTATTAGTTGCATATGCAGTTGCATCAGAAAATGGCATAGTGTCAAAGTTATCAGCATCAAATGCTATACGATTAATATCACTGTATGCAGCTGGAATAATTAAATCTTGATCTTTAATTAATTTAATTTTGTCGCCGACTCCTTCTACATACCAATCGTTAGTGTTATATTCAGCAGGCAATACATCGCCTTGGAATTTAACTTTCATTCCGTTAGATAACGCAACGCCGTTTGCACTAGTATAAGTTTTCTTACCTAATACATCTTCGCCGATATTAAGAAATGTATTTTCTTCAATGTCATAAATTTTAATAAAGTTACTTGTATCGATAGAATTTTTACTAATATAATATAGTACGTCAGGAGCGTTTGATGGAATAGTAAATTCAATTGCTCCCTTTTCAATATAACTAAGAGTTGTAACATTACCATCTTTGTCATACACAGTTATACCGTCAGTATACAATGTACTAACATTAGTGTCAACTGTCGCACCTGGAGTAAACGTTCTACTAAGAGCAATTGACATAGGATGTCCAGGTGCATCTATTTCAAAACGGTATGTTTGTCCTCGGTAAAGATTTAATTCTGGGTTACGTATTAATCCGTCGTTAAATATGTAAGCAATATTATCGCCTTGGTCTTCAGTAGTTACAGTGTATGTGCTAACAACATCTCTACTCTGTCCTCTAACTTGTACACTAAGTGGACCGTTTGGCATCCAGTAGTACTCGCGGAAGTTTACAAACTTATCCCAATCTATGCTTGGATTCCAAGCATATGTTTCTTGGCTGTTTAAACGACTGTGATTATCTACGCTTGCGCCATATACACCAAGTTGCCCTATGTAGTCATTGTAGTCTTTATAAAAAGTTATATTGTCATAGTTATCTTTAATAACTGTCGCTGGTTCTAGCTGATAGTTAGTTCTATTAGCTGATACATCATCAATATAGTTGTCAGTTACTTTATATGCTTTAGCAGTTGTTCTACCATAATAACCATTTATCTTTTCAGCAACACCAGGTTGTATAAGTTGGTCAAGTGTGCCTTGCAAAAACTTTTTGTTAGCTTGTGTTCTAAAGAACTTAGGTAAAAAGTCACTTGCAGTGATTTTATTATTCTGTCCTGGAACAGGTAGTGCGCTTTCGTTCTGATCATTATTAGCCATTAGTAACTATATCCTCCACCACTAGAACCACTTGATCCCGAACCACTTGATCCCGAACCACTTGAATTTGTGTTTAGCCCGCCGCCTAGTGACAACGTTGTTGCAGGTGTCGATGCACTGCTTGTTATTCCTGATGTTATGCTAGTTGCAACAGTGTTAATTACTGTTCCGCTAGCTTGTAAATTAGTTGCTGTTAATTGATCAATTGTTTCGATATCACTCACCTTCGCTGCACTTGCAAATATTTCATCTGGCTCACTCTTTATTTCAAATAGACTACCAAACGATTGTGTTGTTTGGCGCGGTACTATTAGTATACTTACCAGTTTTGGTGACAGCTGGTTTATAATATAGGCGCTAAGTTCTTGGAAGTAAAATGTCTCTCCAAAGTCCCAATTTTCAATATCAAAGAATTTATTAATAGCTTCAATAATGTCTGATTTAAGTTCGTTGTCATTGGTAACTACACCAGCATTTTTAACAATCTTAAATTTAACTTGCAGATCTGCTGGGGCTTTGTCGCCAAATAAGATTTTATACTTTGCAGGGTGATAGATAACTTCGTCACTTAAACTTTTTATTTTGTTTATTTCTCTGCCATAGCTTCTAAATAATTCATCATTACTAGGAGGCTTAGGCTGTACTAAAAGTGTTCCAGCAACATATTGCTTTACTTGCATGTCGTACGCTTTAGATAAAATATAAGTATCAATAATGTTACTTGCACTTGGATCAATTCTATAGCCACTGTCTGCAACATGTACATAATGGAACTTTAAATCTGCTCTGCCAAAGAATGCTTTATAGTCTGTATTAATTTCTGTATTGTTTAGTAGTTTATTAAGCTTCCTAAAAATACCTTCGTTAATTAAGTAAAATATTTGTCCTTCTACTCTAGCACTGTACGGAGCAATAGCTGCTTCGTTTTGTACTACAATAATTTCAGCAGTTGTGTTTGCAAAATATTTAAAATCTTCTACACCGTCAGTTGTGGTGTATTTCTTTTGGAATATTAATTTGTCTTTTGTAAGAATAGTTGTATCTTCTTCGCCGACAATTTGCTCAAAAATATCAGGATCATCAACTACACCGTCATCATCAAGGTCAATAAATTGAACTTGAATTTTACGACTATCTAAGTATCCTTCAGAATCTCTATATGCATCAGTAATTGTCCAGTTATAGTCTGATGTGAACGGAATTAATTGTCCAGGCTTACGGTTAATATTTAATATATCAATTTTGTCTCTAACAATTTGTCCTGTTGACGGATCATAAATCTTATCAGCAGCGTCAAAGAAAAATCTAATTTCGTCTGCGCTTTCCATTACATATCTTAAATTTCGATATGTAATTGTATATTTTTCGCCGTCTGTTTTAAAGTATAGCATCCAGCTTGAATCTAAATTAGCACCTGTTATGTCGCCTGCTTTACCAGTAGCAAATGCATTAAGTGTGTTAATGTCTTGTGCTAATACTAGTTTCCACTGTCTGACATATTGATCGTAACGTAGTGCAAAATCCTTGTATTCAAATGTTTGGTCAATTAATTGTGTCTTTATGTCATTAATTAATACTTTAGAAAAATTTGGTATAACTTGCTGTAGTACTGCGCCTGTCGGTATAACATCGTTTACTGAAATAGGAGCAATGCCATCTTCGTCTATTACTGTGCCGTCTCCTGTTACAGAAATTAACTTACACCATTTGTATGTTGTTTTTCCTAAATGGTCTCCGCTACTGCTGTCTTCCATTAATGTGCCGTCGGGCATAAAGTGCTTGCCAGTAGGAGCAACAAACTTCAACATCGAGCCTGCTTCTAATAATCGCAAACTATTAGCAGTAAACGTACCTACAGTATATGCATTACTATCAGTATCTTGCAATAGACCTAATGATCTATTTGTACTTGTGCTAGATTGAGACCAAGTTGCGTTAAGATCACTTACTATAATTTTTGGATATTTTGCTAGATAAAAGTTCTGTGCAGTTGCACTACTTAATATGCTTTCAATAGTATTATATATAATACCTTCAATGTCAGTTTGTGTTGCAAAAGTAAATGATTGTTTTTCGGCAAATTCTTCTTTATAAATTATGCCGTCATCTGCAAACAAACTAGTATTTGAATACTTGCCGCTTGCATCCTTTAAGTCAAAGAACCGACTTATTCCACTTGAAATTCTATTCGAACTTTTAGTTTTAATAATGTCTTGGCTAATTGCTAACGGACCAATGTTATAATCTTCGCCAGTAACTAAACGGTTTTGTGTATAATATGTTGCTGGTGCATTTTGTTTAATTTCTGCACTAGTTTCTGATGCGGTACCGTTACTAACTGTGTAATTTAATTTAAGACCAACTGTAAGTGTTTGCGCTGAGCCGTTTCTCGACTGGTACGGAATATCAATGCTTACTGTTCCTACTGCACTAGGAGTAATCACACTACGTAGATTATTGCTAGTCCTGTAATACGATCTAAAGTTGCCAGTAGCTAAGTTTCCAAACACACCATCACTAAAGTTTAAATTAATTCTGTCGCCAATGCGTGTTGTTACAGCAAATACGTCTCTAGTTTTATTAAACAAACTATTATAGATAACGTTATTGCCTTCAGTAGAGTCAATTTTTGTCCACTCACTGCTTTCAAAGCCTGCACTATTTAATGCAAATAACCATACATCACTGTCGTTAATATTTTCAGCATCAATTTGTACTGCTTGATTTGGAGTTGGATTACTTACTGCAAAGTTTCCTGTCTCAAGTTTACCTTGACGGAAATGCATAAAGAATCCAGTGTTATTACTACCAGCTCCTTGTCCATCATCTCTAAACAAAAATGCAGGACTGTTGCCAGGCAGTGGCGCTTCCTCTAACACGTTTTCGCCTGATATGTCAGTACTTACTACTTCAAAACGTGTGTTTACCCCTTCAACACGTTTAGTAAACGGGTAAATTGCTTGCCCAGTGTTTGTAGCATTTAAGCGATATTTTTGTGTTTGCACATCTGCAATTAATGCAGACTTTAAAGGATTACCAATTGAGTTAGACAACGGCAATGCCGAATTCATAATCTTAACAAACTGTTCAAAATAACTTGAGTTAGTTTGGTCATTCCACTTAACAGTAATACCTGCCATGTTTAAACCGTTACTATCTAAAATGTTTTCAGTTGTTTTAATTGTGTCAAATTTAAGCAAGCCGTTAGCTGCTTGATTGCGTCTTGGATTGTAAGATAGCATACGTGCTAGACGTAATACACTTTCTCTGCGCTCTGCTGTTTCAAGGAAGTTTTCACGAGCGTTTAAATCAATGCGGAATGATAAGTTTTGCCCAAGGAAAGCAATCATATCAATTAGCGCAAGATATTCACTCGATTCAATGTAATCGTTAAAGTCTTCTGGATAGTTTTGACGCAAATAGTTAATCATTGTGCGTCTTAGGTTATCAAAATCGTAGCTTTGGAAATCTGCGTTCCTAAAGCTTTGGTAAATTCGTTTCCAGTCCTCTGCTACTAATAGCCTGGACTGTCTATCATTTGAAGACATATCATTTTCCTTGTTTACTAATGTATTTACCTGAAATGATAATGTGTGTATTTAATTTTTATTGTTGGAGTAGACCGTTGTCTTTGTCAAATTTGAAGCGCAATTCATCAGTTATACCAAAAGGAAGTACAGTTATAGTACAATCAATTTGTATGCCTTGCTCATACGTATCAATAACAATATTTTCAGCCTTTATTCTAGGATCGTAGTTAATAATTTTAGTAACATCTTCGATAATTGCTTCTTGCACGTCAACTGTAAATGGCTCGTATAGAATATCCCATATAATGGTGCCAAATGTAGGATCACTTAATTTTTCAGTTTGGCGTATATGGAAATGGTTAATTAAATCTTGCTTTATAAGCTCGTAGTCATACACACTGAAGCTCTTAGCGTCTGCAACTGTTGAAAATCCTCTGTATTTTCTGCCAGTGTTTGCTGTTTGAGTAGGCTGGCTTACGGTAACACGTTTATAAAGATTTTTTTCTAATTGGCTCATACTATATTTACCTTAATTAAACAGCGCCACTATGCGGTGCTACGGTGTTAGTACCTGCACTATTATCTGTTGGGTCTGATGTCGGAGGATTTGCTTGTGCAATTAGAATTTCTTCGTTTAAACTTCTAATTGCATCTGCCTCTTCATTATGAAATCTGTCAACAACACTATTTCTGATACCTTCACTACTGCTAGGGAAATATTTGCCACCATTATTAGCTCGGCGTTCAGAATATATTGCTCTAATTAACGCTGCGTCAGTAGGCACTGTTGCAGTTATATCAGCTGGTGTATATCCTAATCCAGCTAATGCATTTCGGAAAACTTTTGACGCTCCGCCAGCACCATGTTGTATTGTTGTGGAAAATGCTGCTTGGCGTACTGTCGTAGACCGGAGTGCAAGATTAACTCCAGATCCATTTAAGATTCGTTTGGCGCCAGGAACATAATATTGTATTCCAGCATACTGACTTTGTATTTCTCCTCCTTCAGCCGTTCCCATTACTAAAGACCAAGCTTCTTTATATGCTGCACTGCCTGCTCTTCCTCCTGCTGGTCCGCCTGCGGTCTTTAGTTGACTTTCAATGTTAGGGTGTGTCTTTTTTAACCAACTATGGAATTCATTTAGTGCGCCTGTATTTGCTGCTAGTTGGTATTTTCCGTAACTCCATCCACCGGTACTATCCCATCCAATAATAGCAGGGTTGCCTCGAGATTCGTATTTTTCACTTAATGCTCCTATATTTTCATCAAACACATAGTCACTGTTATAGTCTCCTGGAGGCACAGGTGTTTGTCCGCTACCACCTGGACGACTAGAATTTCCTGTACTAATATTGCCGCCGCTGCCTTGTACATATCCACTCAATTTTCTGCCTTGTAAATTTTTATCAAACGTGTCTGGAGTAACAATACGGTCTGCACTAGGAAGTGCGCCAGGTGAATCTCTATCTGTGTAAATTTTCTTAAACGATAACGGATCTAAGTTTTCATGATGCGGCCAAGGCTCATGTTGGGGGGATCTTGCTAATATACTTTCGTAGGAGCTTATTTGCCCGCCGGATTCAGTACGAGGTAATGTATTTGTTGTCAAAGGAGTTACTTCTTCAGCAACATTTGATGGCGCTGCTTTTGGTCCGTTCATATGAACATACGTTGCTGTTTCTCTATGCTCTTTAGCACTAGTAATATGTGTCGATCCTGCGGCTGTTAATCTGTTGTCTTTACCTGAATGTATATGTAATGATTTTGTTGTGTCAATATATTGCGATTCTTTTACTTTTATGTGCTGATTTTTACCTACTGTAATTTTACTATTTGCTCCAACATGCAAATTAAAGTTTTGTTTAGATTCAATTTGAACTCTGCCTGTTTCGCCTTCGCCGTCTTGGTTTCTGCCTGTAGCTCTAATATTAACATTCCTACCAGCTTCCATATTAATGTCGCGTTCAGCAGTAATGTTTAAATCGTTCTCGGTCATAATACTAACACTATCTTGTGCATGAATATCAATTTTACCATCACTGGACATTTCTATCCAAGTAGTTCCTCTAGAATTTCCTATGTAAATTAAGTCTTCACTGTTGTGCATTAATATTTGATGACCAGTTCTAGTTCTAAAACGCAGTAATTCATTTTGTGGGATAGTGCTGTCACCGCCCGCTTCGTTGTCGCTTTTATTTTTATAAATCGGAGGACCGTCTTCTGCGTGTGTTGTGCGCACAAATCTTTCGTCACCGTCATCCATTGTAAATGAACTTCCGCCTAGTCTGTTAGAAGGAACTGCTATCTTATTTCCTGCTGTTCCGATCTCTGCTGTTGGAGATCCGTCTCTGCGATCTTTAGGACCAGGAGTACTAATGCCAAATACCATACTAGGCATTTCTCGCCTTGAACTAGTTGTAGTTGTGCCACGGGATTCGTCATTTAACAAACCTTGTATTTCAAGTGTTTCTGTAAAATCTTTGTTGTACGGTTTAGCAAATAGTGTCGGATCGACTCTTGCACCTGTTTCTATTGCTTTGTTATATTCGCCTACTGGAAGTTTTCTTCCTCTTAGTCCTGGCGGGGTATTTGCAGTTGTGTTTTGTGTCGATGCTCGGCCGTCAGGAACCATAAAGTTCATATTTTCTGCAGGTATACATCCAATCCAATAACCAAAGTTTGCATTGCCTTCTGCAAATATTACAAGAACTTTTGTTCCTACATCAGGCGGCACCATCCACATGCCGTAACTTTTTTGTGTGTGTTCGTAACCTTCATTTGCTGTAAGTGCAGAACTTGGGGTTACTCCGTAAAATGGAGAAAGGTATTTTACATTTAATAACTGTCCAGATTTCTCCGGTGTGCTGCCTGCGCTTGTATATCGTAATAGTTCAACAGTCATGCCGCCCATATATTTTGTGTCAAGGTTATTAACTACAATTGCTTCATACGGTCCTCTGTCTGCAAAACCAGATGTACTACTGCTAGTTGTTCTTGTGTAGTTGCCGTTTCCTGCCATGTTATTGTGGTCCTATTGTTGCGTTAGCGTTAGGTGCAGTAGTTGGTGTTGGCTCTACTGCTTCGATACTTGGTCCAGTATCTGGAGTAAAAACCTTTTTACCACTATTAAAGTCGTATCTGTCTAAACCAGTTTGCATTGCTTTATATATGTATACGTTTCGCGGGCGAGAGTTGTCGGGTGCTGGCACAGCGCCATTAGCTGCTGCTCCTGGCGTAGTAACTACGGTTGGAGATACAACTGTACCTGCTGCGGCTCCTGCTGCATCAAGCGAGCCTATTCCAGATGCTGCTTTTTTAGCAGCCGCTAGAGCAATAGCCGCAGGTGTTCTTCCGTCATTAGGTGCTGGAGCAACACTACCAGATCCTGTTCCTGTTGTGTCAGGCAAACATGGTTTTAAGGCAGGTGCACCTTTTGCCATATATTTCATCTGTTCTGGAGTAGCTATGTCACCAACTTTAAGATTGTTAACTTGGTCAGCCACACTAATTTCTGTTGTTGTAACGGTGCCTGCAGTTTTAGGATCATTAACTGTTTTAGTTTTAACTATAACTCCAGTTGTGGCGCTGGATGTGGATGCAGTTACGCCTGGAGGTCTTGAGTAGTCTAGATCCGGATTGGGTACAATATAAGGTACGCCGCATCTTGTATCTGGTGTGCCATCTGGGTGACCACCGTTGGCATTAACCCGTATATATTCCATAGTTTCGGACATGTTCATAGTTCTCGATACTGGCATTCCAAGTTCTATGCGCATCTTCGCATTCTCGGCTATGTCATCGATGTTCTTTTTCCTTTTTATGCCCCAAATAATCAAAGGCTTAAACCTCGCGTATCCCAAACTGGTTTTAATGGATGTGAAAAATTTAGGTGTACCTGGATATCCTAGATTGTGTATTCCTTGATCATCAATAACAACAACAATTGTATTACTATACAACTCATCAGTGTTTCTTATAGTCCCTTTTAGGCTCTCTAAATCATCATATGTTTCGTATACTGGCCAAGGGGCATTTTGGCTAGGATCTAGAAAATACGGTTCGCGAGGGTTATCTTTAATGCCATTAGATTGATCTAATTTGCCTTGAGTGTTTTCTGGGCAACTTTCTGCCATTACGTGCCTCCTAATAGTGAACTAGCTTTAGATTTAGCTGCGCCAGACACACTAGCAATTTTTTCATTTGCGGCGCGAGAAGCTGTTACTGCATCAGTTGCCTTTTGTCCTGCTGCAAGTCCAGCTTGGAGATCAGTAGGGTTGTATCCGCCTTTTAAAGCTGTTCCAATGCCGCCTATTGCATTACTTGCTAGTGAGCCGGCAGCAATTCCTGCTACGCCGCCAAGATTACCTGCTACTGCGCTGAATGCTGCGTCTTTTAATCCACTTGAGATTGCACCTGGAATAATCTTGCTTAAATCCGGAAGTTTTGCAAAGGGGTTTTTATCTTTTTCAAGGCTCGCGATTGCTGTTTTAAAGTCACCAGCTGCGTTGCTGAGCATGTTCTCAAGCTGATCAAGTCCATTTGTTGCTGCTGCGGCAACATCTGCTCCAATTGCTGGATTTATTTCTCTAATATCATCACTTTTTGGAGCTGGGAAACAATCAACTCCTGGTTGCTGTCCTCCAACTGTGCCGTCTGATTGTACGCCATCCTTTACTAATGCTGAATCGTTGTTTACTATCATCGTTCCTGAATTTGCAGTTGTTGCTTCATCGTCTTGGCCTTTACGTCTTATTAGCTTAATAACTTGAGTAAACTTGCCGCCGCTAAAATTATTAGTAACTGCCCATATTTGAAACAATCCACTAAACCCTTGTACAATTTGTGGCAATTCCATTGTTGCACCTTTAACTTGATAATCAAACGGAGTTCTAAAATTTATAATACAAAATACTGACTGGTCTAAGTAATTCATTGTGCCGCCATTAATTTCAGCTATCGTATTTCCAACAGCACCAACGTAGTTACCGGTTTGTTGCGGTATAAAATAAGGATCTCCTAGTATCTCCATCTCAGCAGTAACCATGTCTACATTCATTTTTGTAATTTTATCGTGGAAGATTTCAGCAATTTTGCGTCGAACGTCACTGCCTTGATATCCGGATGGCGTATCCACGCCAGTCACAAGTTCTGTACCTGCGCTACCTTCTTCATTTGTTCTTTTTTCACCTACTGGAGTTGAGACGCCTTTGTCTTTTTCGTTACCAGAGGCAATATTTGTTGCATTATCAGCCGCACCTCGGAGTCCGCCTGCGGCCATTCCAAGATCTGCAAATGCAGTCATCATATATGCATTATTAAATTTTAAATCAAAGTTTAACACATCTTCATTTTTGCCACTATAGATATAGTTGTATTCTTTCTGCGCAAGTTGCCTTAGTCCTTTAGTATTTTGCGGTGCTTGATTACCAGCCATTGTAACTGCTTGATCAACTTCATATTCGATAACACTGTACACATAAACTCTAGGTCGTCGGCCCATTGTTGCTTCGGTTAAGGCGCCTTCATCTATGTAAACATGTGTGTCAATTCTAAACCATTTGTTCATACCATTTTTGGCGCCTTCAGTTGACTTTTCGGCAGCGTAAGTTGTTTGTAATACCATTTTTTCAATAATAGCAGTAATTAGCTCGCCCTGAGTAAACTGATGATCTCTTGCTTTATCTGCAGGCTGTGCTGCTTTCCCAGCTGGATCAATTTGTCCTGTTTCGGGATTGGTTGCTGCTTTTGGGTCTGCTGCGGATGTGTTTCCAGCTGCATTTGTATCTTCATTTAATGGGCTTAGTCCTATTGCATTCATTAAATTAGTATTTTCAGCAAACGATTTAAGTATTCCATATGTGTCATTCGGAGGTTTAATTGTTATGGTTTTTGGCTGGTATGTGTCTCGTAGTTCTGGGTTGGTTTCGAAATCAATTCCTTGACGTTGAATTTCTAAATCTTCAGGAGTAGATACAAACGCAGTCTCGTCTTGTTCTCCTTTTTGATATGCGTCTTTTAATTCTTTACGTGTTTTTGGAAAACAAATAATATATCTATCATATGGTGCAAGTGATCCTGCTTCTTCTAAAGCTGAAATAGCTCCATTAACTGCACCTGTTACCGACTGGTCATTTGTTTCAAGAATTTCTGAACATAGTACACCTGTTGCTTTAACATTTGTATTAATTTTATTAATATCATCAGATAACCCTGTTTCGCTCATTGGCACTGCTGTAACTGCATATTTGCTGCCTTGGCCAGAAACACTAAAATCCATCTCCGTTATTTTAATCGGAACAAACATTGGTTGTGTTAAAAAATTTGCATTAGATGTTCCGTCTAAATTATAGCCAGCAAAGTCAATTTTTATACAAAACGGAGCATGTGCATAATTAGCATATCCTGCATCATATGCTGCGCCTCTAATTGCTTGTATAAAATTTCCCATACTATAAGGTTCAGTAACGTTAAATGTTAACGATGTTCCTAATGTCATTCTAGTATTTTCATTAGGTGCAACTACTGAATCTAATTCGATATCATCAATGTAATATTCTGCGTGAGTTTCTTTAGCGTCAATGTGGTGATTGCCTTTAACGTTGCCTTCGTGTTCGTCAAACACTTGATAACGTTTGTTTAGGTTACCGCCTGCACTTTGTATTATGTAATTTTTAAAACTTCCTATGTTTCTATAAGTGTCAGGATTATTATATTCTTCTGCACTAAGTACGCCTAACGTAATTATATAATTAACTCCGTTGTAACTTCTTAACGGATTAGGAACTTTACTTGCAGCAGAATCGTCAACTTTGTATGACGGCAAAAATCCACTATCAACAAAATTGCCGGATATACCAGTTCTGTCTGCTAATTCTCTATACTGGTCCATCTTCAGGCCGTATTCGCCGCCTAGACCTTTAAGATCTGCTGCGCTTTTTTCTACTAGCTTCAGTGCATAGTTGGTCAGACCTTGAAGCTCAGGTACATTAGCTGCTAGTCCATCTAATTTTCCTTTTATTGCACCAATCAGTCCGTCGGATCCGCCACCAAGTGCTCCACCAAGTGCTCCACCAATAGCGCCTTTAATGTCTCCGCCTTTTAGTGCCGATGACATCATCTGGCTGCTAACTCCAGGAATTTTAGAATTAATTTTGCTAGTAACAGTATCTATTGTAGCAGATTTTACTGCATTTTTAGCTGCTGATTTTAAATCAAATGCCATATTAAAATCCTAATGTATTACGTAATGCTGAAGGATCTGGTAAAAATATTTTAGTGCCTGCGACAAAGTCAAATACAGGATCTTTTAATATATCTAAATTACGCTGTGCAAATACCCACCATAAATCTTTTCTACCATATGTAATGTGTGCTAGTAAATCAGGACGATATGTAAATTCAGTTGTTATTTCAAATACAATATCGTCTCTGTTAGCAGGAACAGGACGAGGTTTTAGTATGTCTAAATATCCAGATTGATTAATTGGAGTACGTGCATACGGACTTAAACTGTTTTTTTCCATTATACAAATCCTTCCGCGCCGCCAATATGTCTGCCGCCTGCATAATCATTTAAACTAAATCCTGCTTGCGAACGTCTTGCGTATTGTGGCTGTAGTGTAACTGTAATTGAACTTTGTGTAGGAACATAGTTAGGATGCCCGTTAACGGTACACATAATATAATCTACATCAACTGGTAAATCTGTAGTAAAGTTTGTTATTACAACTGGCATATCATTTAATATATGTTTACCATAGCCGTTAAGTCTACAAACAACTGGAGGATTTCCTAACGGATTACTATTTCCGTAAAACATTTTAGTTGCAGTTCTTAAAAAGTGCAAACATGCTATCCAGTATTTTGCATCGTTTTCGTTTTCTTGATAAAATTCGCCAGTGATTGTAATTGCATCTACTTGACTGCTTTCGTATGCATTGTATGCATAATTTGTATGAGTAGGTTGCACTTGTGAATAGTTTGCACTATGACTTAAAAGTACCGTTGGGTTAAAAGGAAATATCATTTTATTTCCTGTATTCCAAACTCCTTGGCTAGTTGCTCTCATCGGCGCAAGTATATGGCCTTCGTCTAGTATAACGTCTGGGACACTAATACTAACGCGCCAATCACCTGCTTCAGTAACACTATTAGTTGATGCAATAATTGCTCTAGAAATCGTTCTGTTATTATTAGACGATCCAAATCCACCCGTTTGGTTAATAAATGTCGCAGCTAGGGCTCCTAGTGGACCTAAGGTACCTAGCTTCTGTGTTACAGTATCGCCGATAGCAGATTTAATTACGCCGCCGACATCACTTACAATGCTACTTAGAAAGTTTGTGGATTCTTTTTTAATACTAATCGCCATAATTATCTTGTCTCCTATACTACTATTTAGTTGACAAAATTATGTATGTATATTATAATTATTCTTCGGTTGACACTGATACAATTGTCGTGTATAATAGTAATTAACACTATAGGAGAGAATGATGCGTCCCAAGAATTATCTAAACAATAAAGACATACTTAAAGAAATACACAAATCAAAGAATCAGTTCA